>Ga0255346_1002604_pt1 | contig 22500 bp, 17 predicted proteins | sample wastewater_treat_FD_194410 | JGI IMG/M metagenome (GOLD analysis project Ga0255346, IMG submission 194410) | Wastewater microbial communities from Lulu Island WWTP, Vancouver, Canada - plant22 | ecosystem: Engineered > WWTP > Wastewater > Unclassified | place: Canada: Vancouver, British Columbia... | reverse complement strand
ACTTCGGTGCGGTCGTCAAAAATTTCGTCCGTGACCTCTTTTTCGGCAAAGACAGCCATGGTTCCCTTGTCGAGATCGAAATCAACCCGAATCCCTTGGGCGTTTGACGCGCCAACAGACTTCCGGTAAGCAGACACCATCGCAGAGTTGATTGCAGCCATGACGACATCACGGGGCAAGCCCTTGTCTTCCAGGATCTCATTGAAGGCTAAGGCAAATTCGCTTTTCATTTCTCTTTCCACTCCAAAATTACACTAAACAAAAAAGTGGACACCTGCCCACTTTTCATGAAGAAAAGTATTCTTTTACGAACGTCTATATTCTAACAGAATTGCGCGGAATTGCAAGCGCTACCAGCAATTACCTACAGCAATTACGCACAGTATAGTTTTTTCCTTTTCCTCTCATACCAGCAGAGAGTCAGCCAAGTATGCAGGCGCTTTTCTCAAAAAGGCTCTTTGCAGAGGATTGCACCTGTTCAACTGAAAGAGCGCCAAGCTCATCGGCACTCTTATCAAGCATTTTACAATACTCCGAAACGATCCTGTGGGCTGCGGCTGAATGTCCATTGCTGTCATCGGAAGAATCTGCTTCACGAACAAACTGCTCCAAAAGGTTCCTTTCCGTGGAATAGATCAGCTCTACCAGTTTTGCACGGTACTCCAGCAGCACAGAAGGCATGTCGGGGCAGAGAACCAAATCCCTCGCGTGCTGTGCCTCGTGTTTGAGCAGAGACACCCTGAAATTCTCCCTGTCAACGTCATAGGAGGGTTTTACGCAGTTGATGATCCCATCGGTGTCTGTCCAGCCGCCCGTGCTGACCCTGCCGAAAGAGAGATAGTCCAGCCAACTTTTCAAAATAAAGCCGTCCAGTAGCTTCACGGTATAAGGTTGTGTCCCTTCCGGCAGTTCAACATCATAAGTCCTGCTCTCCGTTGTTTTCCAGACATAAGGCCCATAGTATCCACCGGTTTTGCCGCCGAGAAAATAAAACCCTCTGCGCTGAAATTCTCCGGCAACGGTCTCCTGTTCTATATCGTCAAGGCTGATATTCCCGTCAGTAATATGAAGGAGCGCCGCCAGCTTTGTCCGCAGCTTATCTTCAGCCACGGCTCTATCGAGACGCAGATAGAACACGTCCCTATAATACTGCTGATAAGCGCACAGAATGTCGTTGAGCGGTTCATCAGTCGCATAGTCCAGATATTGTTCTTTATCAAAGACGGTCATGTATCGCTGATAAAGCGCGTTCTGGTCCAGGAACTGCTTTACATAGCGAATTGCTCCGGCGAGATTACCTTTGATGATGTAACCACAATAGGTATCTTCATTAAATTGATAGTCTTTTCTTACCATATTAGTCTTTTTCGTTTCTTGTTAACTTCGGGCCAAAATGTCCCGAAGTTAGGCTTCTAAAGGAACTTAGATTACATTTCAAAGCTATTTCTCCAAGTCTGCGCTCTTTGCAACAAAACCAGAATATCCCTGATAGAACAACTCTTTCAATCGTGGAACTCCACCGCTTTGCCATTGTCGCACTGGATAAATCATACCGCACATAGCCGCGTATTTGTCGTAATAGTCCCATAGCTGGCTTCATATGTATACCGCTCCTGTGTTTCCGTTTTTTTCTCTTGAAGCGCATCCTTCATCCTGGTAACGGAATTCTTTTTTCATTATTTTGCGGGTTGAAGCCGGAAGGGCGAGGTTGGAAGCGTTGAAAACCTTATCCTTTGGTCACTTTCCTCGCTTCCAATTCACCGGAATCGAATCATCCATTCGGCGGATTGGGGACGGATCAACAGGGGCATCCATTCGTCGATCCCCTGTCCCCAATCGTGCCGCAGGGACCAGATTGCCCTCTTCATACGGATGAGGGACCAGCCTGCGCTGAACGGATGGGGTTGTACGGCGGGACGAATACCCTGCTTTGTGTGCACCGCGTCATGGTTTCCATCTCATCGTATAAGACGGAACATTCGCAGCGTTCGGTCGTCTTTTTGAGATACAATCGAGTGCAGTGTAAAACGACGTTTTACCAGAAAGATGTCATGCATGAGTTGATCGTTGCCCTTCATCTACACACGGTTTATTCTGACGGAACCGGCGTGCACGCGGACCTCGCCGCCGCTGGTCTCAAGGCAGGAGTGGACGTGTTGATCGTGTCGGATCACAACGTGCTTGTCAACGATGTCGAAGGCTACACGCAGAAAGGCAAGCGCCGCCTGCTTTTGCTCGCCGGTGAAGAGGTCCACGACCGCACCGCCTCCGTCGGCGGCAACCACCTGCTCATCTTCGGACATAAGGTCGGGCTCACCCGCTATGCCCCCAATCGCCAACAGTTGATCGACCAGGCACGCTCCGCCGGCGCGCTGACTTTTCTGGCGCACCCCTTGGATGATCCTCTGCCGTGGCTTCACGAACGCTCCTTCGCGTGGACGGACTGGGACGTGAAAGGTTTCACCGGCATTGAATTATGGAACCAAATGAGTGAGTTTAAGACCCGCTCCCAAAGCCTCTTAAAAGCGGGATTGCATGCTTTTTTCCCGGGATTTATGATGCTCGGTCCCACAGAGCAAACGCTCATGCTTTGGGATGAACTGCTGCTCACCCGCAAACACCCCGTGGTCGCTGTGGCAGGATCTGACGCTCACGCCCACACCTACCATGCGGGACCTTTCAAGGCGCAGGTTTATCCGTACGAAATCGCTTTCCGTTCAATTACGACTCACATCATCACTCCCCAACCCCTCAGCGGCGAGATTAACTCCGACCGGCGCATGGTCTATGAAGCCCTCTCTGCCGGGCATTGCTTCTGCGCCAATGACATAGCGCATTCAACCCGCGGATTTCGATTCACCTGCGATAACTACGACGGGACCTTCTGGATGGGGGACAGCGTCAGCGCGAAATCCGGGCTCACGCTGCAGGTGAGGGCGCCGATACGCTCTCACATCCGCCTGTTGAAGGATGGAAAATTGGCGCTCGAGGTCCGCGACCGGGAGGTGCTCACCTACCTGACCAAAGAACCCGGCATCTACCGCGCGGAGGTCTACATCGATTACCGCGGGCGGCACCGGGGATGGATTTTCAGCAATCCGATTTACGCGGTGTAATTTGCTGTTTGTTTGACTGCCCCTTAATTCCCCTAAATCCAAAAGCAAAGGTTTCATTGGTATAATTTCAGCGTGGCTGCCATGCAAGATTTTTTAGCTTTGATAGAAGGGAAGATCCAAGCCCTGCTCGAGGGCACCCTGGACAGGCTGCTCTATCCCGGCGCGGCGACGTCGCTGAGCAGCCGATTGGTGCAAATCATCGACGAAAAGCTCCAATCCCAAACAGACAGCGGAAACAAATACGTCCCCGATCTGATCACGCTATCCATATCCCCGGAAAAATGGGATGCCTGGCAGGAAATCACCCCCACCCTGAACCAGGTCGCCAGTGAAGTGGAAGCTGGCTGGCTGGAGCAGGGCTACCAATTCCGCGTGCCGCTCCGCATCCAACTGGCGCAAAATCCCAGGCTGACTGTGGACGCGATCGAGATATCCACGTCCCTGACACATCCTTCCGTCGAGACCTCAAAAACCGCGCTGCAGACCACGGTTCCCGAGACCCCTGTTGAAGCCGTCACCCCGGAAAACGCGTATTTTATTATCAACGGCAAGGAACAGCTTTATCTGACCAAAGCCATCATCAAGATCGGGCGCCGCAGCACCAGTGACATCCAGATCGATGATCCGCTTGTCTCCCGCGACCACCTTCTGCTCCGAGCGAAGCAGGGGTACTATCTGCTCTTTGACCTCAGTTCCACTGGCGGCACTTTTATCAACAATCAGCCGGTCAAGACCGCCACCCTGAAACCCGGGGATGTCGTCCGCATCGGAAAGACCCTCCTCATTTACAACCAGAATGTGCCCGCGAGGGGTTCGAATCCAACCACTGTGATGGCGAAGGAGAATTGAAATGTCTGCAACGGTTGGCTTGGTTCTGCGCGTGCTTTTTCTGGTGTTCCTGTACGCCTTTTTGGGGCTCGCGGTGTGGATGCTTTGGCGAAGTGTGGTCTCGAAGCAGGCAAAGCGGGGAAACCTCGCCATCCCCAGCCTGACGCTGATTTCAGAAACGGACGGTGAACCCAAAACCCAGACTTTCGCCAGCGTCGAAATCCTGATCGGACGCAGCCAGGAATGTGATTTTGTGCTCAGAGATTCCACTGTTTCTTCCAAACACGCGCGCTTATACTACGCTCTTAACCAGTGGTGGTTCGAGGATCTTAAATCGACAAACGGGTCTTTTTTGGACGGAATACGGGTTGAGGAACCCATCGTGGTCAAAGATAACGACGAAATTTATTGCGGCGACGCAATCTTTACCATCTCCATCAAACCAATAGAACAATAAGAGAGGCCAAGATGACTAGAGAGTTTGCATTTGGGATCATAGGAGGATCTGGGCTGTACGGCTTCAATGGGCTGCAGAATGTAGAGACCATTGAAGTGGACACTCCCTTTGGCAAGCCATCTTCACCAATCGTGATCGGAGAAGTAAAAGGCAAAAAGCTGGCTTTTTTGGCCAGGCACGGCATCGGACATGTCCTTTCACCCTCCGAAGTGAACTATCGGGCGAATATCTACGCTTTCAAAGAACTCGGCATCGATAAAATCATCAGCGTCAGCGCCGTCGGGTCCCTGCGGGAGGATTACGCTCCCGGGCATATCATCGTCCCCGACCAGATTTTTGACTTCACGAAAGACCGAAAACGCAGTTTCTTTGGCGAAGGGATCGTCGCCCATATCAGCACCGCGGAGCCATTCTGCCCCAGCCTGAGCGCGCTGCTGCTCAAGGCGCTGCAGGAACAAGAAGCGACCATCCACGCCGGCGGCACCTACATCACCATCGAGGGACCGCGTTTCTCCACTCGGGGAGAGTCAAACACTTTCCGCAGTTGGGGAATGTCGTTGGTTGGGATGACGGCTTCGCCCGAAGCTTTCTTAGCCCGTGAAGCAGAGATCTGCTACGCCACTATGGCGCACGTGACCGATTATGACTGCTGGCATATCTCCGAGGAACCTGTCACCGTGGAAATGGTCATCAACACCCTCTCCCACAACCTTTCGATCGCTCAAAACACCCTGGTGCGCATGGTTGACCTGCTCGCTGAGGAAGATTACGCGGCTTGCGAATGCGGCAATGCTCTCAACAACGCCACCATGACCAACCCTGCGAAAATCGACCCGGAAACTAAATCCAGGCTCCACTTGCTCGTTGATAAGTACCTCGGATAATTTTGGCTGCCAAGACCACTGCCCAACCACATTCCAAACAGCCCAGGCTGCTTATACTGGCGATAATTTTCCTGTTCTTCCAGGCTGCCGCCCTCTCGCTGGCAGACGGCACGCGCCTGCACCTGGAATATCTGAAGCCGGACTGGATGACCTTTGTGCCCTTCCTCGTCTGGCTTGGCGCTGTTCTCTTGCTCCATAAAGCCGTCAGAGAGAGACTGCCGAACCGCGACCCGTGGGTTTTCCCCATCTTCGCGGCTCTGGTCGGCTGGGGTCTGCAGACAGTTTGGCGCCTCTCACCGAGCCTGGGACAGAAGCAGTTGGGATGGTTTTTGGCAGGCTGCGTCTTCTTTTGGTTGGGGCTCAAGACCAAACGATTAAGTCACTTATTAAAACGCTACAAGTACGTTTGGCTGCTGATCGGTTTGCTGCTGATCGGGCTCACCTTTTTCATTGGAGTCAACCCAACCGGTTCAGGACCGCAGTTGTGGCTGAAGGCGCTCGGCTTTTACATCCAGCCTTCCGAACCTCTTAAACTTCTTATGATCGTTTACCTGGCAGCTTTCTTCGCCGACCAGATCAAACCTAACATCACCCTGCTGGGATCGCTGCTCCCGACGCTTTTTGTGACCGCCACAGCGGGTTTACTGCTCGTTGTGCAGCGCGATATCGGCACCGCCAGTTTGTTCGTCTGCCTGTACATCCTGATGCTGACCGTGACCACTCAGCGGCGCAGGTTCCTGTGGATCATCCCATTAGCAGCGGTACTTGCCGGAATAGTTGGCTACTTTGTGTTCGATGTTGTCCGTGAGCGGATCGACATCTGGCTCAACCCCTGGGCGCAGTCAACCGGAAACGCCTACCAGCTCATCCAAGCGCAGATCGCGATCGCAGCCGGCGGCTTGGCTGGAACAGGGCCCGGCTTGGGCAGTCCGCTCTTCATCCCCGTCGCGGTTTCCGACTTTATCATCCCGGCTGTTTCTGAGGAAACCGGCTTGCTGGGCACCGCCGCGGTGGTCCTTATGATGATGTTCCTGGTCGTCCGCGGCATCAGCATCGCCCAATCCGCGAAGACCACTTTTGGACGCTACCTGGCTTTTGGGATCGCCGCGTATTTCGGACTGCAAACTTTCATCATTGCCAGTGGCAATCTGGGCTTGCTGCCCCTGACCGGCATGACCTTCCCGTTCTTTTCCTATGGCGGTTCATCCCTCGTTACCAATCTGGTCGCGGTGATGATTTTGCTCAAGATCAGCAGTGAGCTCGCTCCGGAACCGCTGCCCGAGGTGGTACGCAAACCCTACCGATGGGTAGCAGCCATTTTTATCGTACTGTTTCTTCTGGTGATCGCCGCGGGCAGTTGGATCGCGATCTTCCAGCGCGAAACTCTGCTGGCAAAACCCGAAAACCCGCGTTGGGTGGTTTATGACCTCTATTCTCCGCGCGGGAAAATTCTCAGCCAATCCGGCGATGAGCTGGCTATCACCACCGGCGAAGCCGGCAGTTACGAACGGGAAGTGCTGATGCCAGCCCTGAGCAACACGATCGGATACACCAGCGGGCTTTACGGACAGGATGGGCTGGAATTGAGCCAGTATGACTGGCTGCGGGGCTATTCCGGAACGAGCTACGACACGCTCTGGAAGCACCAACTGCTCTACAACCAGCCACCTGCCGGCGTGGACATCAAACTGACCATCAACACCGCCCTCCAAAACAGCGCCGACGCCCTGCTGGGGGACGCGAAAGGCGCGGTGGTGCTCCTGAACGCCGCTACCGGCGAGATCTACGCCCTGGCTTCGCACCCCTACTTTGACGCCAACACGCTCACCGAAAACTGGGAGCAACTGCGCGACGACAAAGATGCCCCCATGGTGAACCGCACGACCCAGGCAACCTACCCGCTGGGAACTTTGGTGAACAGTTTGGGGCTCGCCACCTACTACAACCATCCGCAATCTGCCAAAGGCTCCCTGCCCGAGGCGGAAGGCGGACAGGACGCCTTCTGCAAGGCAGCCAGCCAGGCATACGGAGGTGACTTGAACGGTTACCAATCCGGCTGTGAAGAAGCCGCCTTGAATCTCATCCAAAACCTGGATCCGGAGGTCTTCGTGACCCAGTTGGAAGAATTCGGGATGTTCGACGCGCCGGTTTTCTCTCTGCGCACAAGCGCACCAACCAATAAAACGGATCCGGCTCTCCTGGAGACCAAGCCGATGAGCGTGCTTGAAATCCAGGCAACCCCGCTGCAAATGGCGCTTATCGCGGCAAGTATCACCAATGACGGCATGCTGCCTTCTCCGCGCCTGCGCAACACCTGGCAGGCGGAAGACGGCACCTGGATACCCTTCAAAGAGGGTGTTTTGCCGGTGCAGGTGATCAATTCGATCGCCGCCCAGCGTCTGCGGAAGAGCTTGATCGGGAGTGACGATGCTTTTTGGTTCCAAAGCGGTCACGCCCAAACCCGCGACGGCAGCATCCTGACCTGGTACATCGGCGGGACTACCGAAGACTGGATCGCCACACCGCTGGCAGTCGCGGTGGCAGTAGAATCAAACGCTCCCGACCTCGCGCAAAAGATCGGGAGCAGTCTCTTGAGTTTATTTGCTCCGGATTAAGCTTAGCGGATCCGCAGGAACTTGCGCCTGCCAACCTGCAATACGCATTCCGGCTTGAGCGTGCTGTTAGGGTCGCTCACGGTTACGCCATCCACCTTCACGCCCATCTGATCGATCAGGCGGCGGGCTTCGCTGCGGGAAGCAGCCATTTTCTGCCCAACCATGATGTCGATCAAAGTCTCATCCGCGCCGGGATGATATTCAGGCATCTCTTCCGGGATGTCGCCTTTCTGGAAAGTCAGCACAAACTGTTTTTGCGCGTCCGCAGCCTCTTCGGCGCCGTAGAAAACGGTGGTGATGCCGAGCGCGAGCTGCATCTTGGCATCGCGCGGATGCAGACTGCTGTCCGCCAGCCCGGCTTTGAAGTGCGCGAGCTGTTCAGGGGTCCATTCTGTCGCGAGTTCCGCGTAGACCGGCATTGCCTTATCCGGAATACTCATTACCTTGCCGTACATATCCGCGGCGTTGGTGTTCAGCGGGATGTGATTGCCGAGCGATTTGCTCATCCGCACCTCGCCGTCCGTTCCGGGCAGAATTCCGAGGATAATGCCAATGTTTGGCTTTTTGTCCAGCGAGCTCATGATCTTGCGCGACGCGGTCATGATATTGAAGAGCTGATCCGAACCGCCCACCTGAACATCAGCGTCGAGGTGATAGGCATCATATCCCTGCATGATCGCGTAGAAAAATTCGTGCAGATAGATCGGTTCGTTTTTATCCCAGCGTTTGTGGAAGTTATCGCGCGTCAGGAATTGCTGCACTGTAAAATTCGAAGCCAGACCGATGAAATCGGTCATCGTAAGATTTCGCAGCCACTGATCGTTATACAGCACCTGCGTGCGCTCCGGATCAAGGATGCGGAAAGCCTGCTCGGCATAGGTTTGGGCGTTTTCCATCACCTTCTCTTCGCTCAGATGCGGGCGGAGTTTATCCTTATCGGAAGGATCGCCGATCATCGAGGTATAGGTGCCGATCACAAAGAGCACCTGGTGCCCAAGCTCTTGGAACTGGCGCAGCTTGCGCATGGTAACGGTATGCCCAAGATGGAGATCCGTGGAGGTGGGGTCATAACCGCAATAAACACGCAGAGGTTTGCCGGTTTTTTCGGATTCGATCAGGCGTTCGCGCAACTCTGCCGCCATATTGTCGGCAATAGACGCGTCGCCAAAATCAGCGCCCTGCATTAAGTACTTGACTTGTTCATTGATGTTCATCTTCTTCTCCTTCACGGTCAAATTCGGCGAATGACCGCCTTTGATGGAATTGAAATTAGAATTTTACCACTGGTTTATATCTCCCACGTGGTTTTAAATCAATAGAGGGGGACATTGAACTGTATCGCTATTGCCCTAAGCAGAGCTTCCTCGTTTCAGGGGAATACAAAAACGGATGAGCGCGGCTCATCCGTTCTGCTTTTTCGATAATACTGTCAACTATTCGTTCGGGTAAGAGGAAATGTCGTCATCGAGTTTCGGCTCCTCATCCGGCTCGACTTCCTCGGCAGGCGCGATCTCCTCATTCTCTAATGCGTCGCTTGCTTCATCAACCGCTTCTTCTATTTCTTCCGTCGCTTCGTCGGCTGCTTCGTCTGCCGCTTCCGCGGCTTCTTCAAGGCTTTTCTCTGTTTCTTCCGCAGTTTCGCTGGCTGCTTCCATTTCCTCAGCGGCTTTTTCCGCTTCCATCAAAGCTATTTCTTCTGCTCTTTCAGCGTCCAGGTTTTCTTCCCTCGTTTTCAAACCTTCCGCCCAAACGGTATGGCGCAAGACCAAAAGCAGCACGGCAACCACCAGCACCACCAGCATGGACGTCTGGTTGATGTTGATGCCATTCACCGGCGAAGGATCCAGGCGCAGGAATTCGAGGAAGAAGCGGATGGTTGGGTAGAGCACCAGATAGAGCAGGAAGAGGTCGCCCGTAAAGAGCTTGCTGCGCCACTTGCGGTTGATCAAAATCAACAAACCCGCCGCAATCAGATTCAAAAGGCTCTCATACAAGAAAAGCGGGTGGTACTTCGCGACCTGTTCAAAACCCGGCATGCGGTAAGGCGGATCGATTGTGATCGCCCATGGGAGCTTGGAAGGACCGCCGTACACCTCCTGGTTAACGAAGTTACCCCACCTGCCGACCGCCTGACCGATCAGAAGACCGGGGGCAATGTAGTCTGCCCATTCGAGGAAGTGGAGTTTTTTCGCTCTACAGTAGATAATGAGGGCAAGCGCGCCGCCGATCACACCGCCGGGAATGCCCAGCCCGCCGTTCCAAATTTTGAGGATCTCGATCGGATTACGGAAATAGTTCTCGGTAGTGATGCCCATCGCCTGGTTGGAGGCTGACGGGGTGAAAACGTGCCAGAGGCGCGCGCCAATGATGCCGCCAATCAACAGCCAGGGGAGAATATCAAGAATAACTTCGGGATCCCGACCTGCCTTTTTTGCCATCCGCGAAGCCAGCCATCCGCCAAGAATGGCGCCGGCAATTATGATGATCGCGTAATAACGAATCGTAAGAGGACCAATATTAAAACCTTGTGGCATGAAAAATTCCTTTCCGCAACCGCTGAGATTTACTCTTGCTTTGCCTGCTTTCGAACGAAGAATATGCGTTGAAACGCGGTTACATTTGCCAGGATTGCAATTATACCAACGGATACGAGCAGTTGATTGACCAACAATCCGAGTATCAGCACAATAGTGCGTTCTATCCGGCTGAAAATGCCAGTTTTTCCAGAAAATCCAAGCCCTTCCGCGCGGGCGCGCGTGTAGGAAACCAAAACCGACCCGCATAAAGCGGCATACGTGAGCATCACACCCAGCGTGTTTGCCTGACTCTGAAAGTGGTAAAGAACGCCCGCCAGGAGAAACATCTCATCGTAACGATCGACCACCGAGTCGAGGAAGGCGCCGAACTTGCCAGCCACGCCCTTTTTCCGGGCAAGCGCACCGTCCACAGCGTCCAGCGGCGCCATCACCGCCATCACTGCCCCGCCTGCCAAAAGCCTCCCGCTGGCAACCAGGCATGCCGCCGCAATCGTGCCCGCCAGCCCAAAAAGCGTGACGCTGTCCGGGTCGATTCCCAGCTTCATCAGAAAGCCTGCCACTGCGTCTAAGGGCTGCCTGAAGGCGCGGCGCAGAAAAGCCTCAAAATCAAATTTGGGTTTGGGCATTTATTCTTCTTCCTCTTCCGGTTCGGGCGGGTCGATCAGGATTTCGCGGTCTTTGCCGCCGCTTTGAGCCGGACCGAGCACGCCGCGGGCTTCGAGCTGGTCGATCAGCCAGGCAGCGCGCGGATAGCCCAGGCGCATTTGCCGCTGCAGGTAAGACGCGCTGGCGCGCCGGCTGCGCCGCACCAGGTCGATCGCCTGGTTGATGAGGGTTTCGTCGCTGTCTTCCGGTTGATCATTCTGAATGATCTCTTCCCAGGGAGCTTCTTCCTCAACCGCAGGAGCTGCTTCCGCCGGCTGCGCGGAAGGCTTGGAGGGTTCCAGCGCAGGCAGTTCAAGCTGCTGCTTACGGCTTGGGTCGGCATGTTCCGACCACCACTTGATCACGGCGCGGATCTCAGCATCGGTGATCATCACGCCCTGAGAGCGCTGCAAACCTGTCTCGGGATGCACGAAGAGCATGTCGCCCTTGCCGAGCAGCGTTTCCGCACCGGGCTGGTCGAGAATGACCCTCGAATCGATTTGCGATGCCACGGTGAAAGCGATGCGCGTCGGGAAGTTCGCCTTGATTACGCCCGTGACCACGTCCACACTCGGGCGTTGGGTCGCGACAACGAGGTGAATACCGATGGCGCGGGCTTTTTGCGCCAGCCGGACGATCTGGTCCTGGGTTTGTTCAGCGGAGTTGAGCATCAAATCCGCCAGTTCATCGATCATAACGACGATGCGCGGCAGCTTCGGTTTGCCTGCCTTTACCGCTCTGGCATTGTAAGAATCCAGGTTCCTCGCGCGGACCTTCTCCAGAAGGCGGTAGCGGTTATCCATTTCGGTCGTAGCCCAGCGCAAAACGCCCATGATGCGTTCGACTTCGGTCTCAACCTCGCCGTAGAGGTGCGGCAACCCGCTGAAGCGCTTCAGCTCCACGCGTTTCGGATCGATCATGACCAGTTTGAGGTCATCAGGGTGATTGTTCAGCACAAGCGACATGGTGATCGCCGCGATGCAGATGGACTTGCCCGAGTTGGTCGTGCCGGCGATCAGCAGGTGGGGCATGGTGGCGAGGTCAGAAACGACCGGCTCGCCCGAAACGCCTCTGCCAAGCGGGATCGCCAGCGGCGAATTGATTCGACCGAACTCCTCCGACTCCAGCAGCGGGCGCAGGCGCACGAGCATGTGTTCGGTATTGGGCACTTCCACGCCCACGTAAGACTTACCTGGGACGGGCGCGACAATGCGCAGGCGTTCCGCCTTCAGCGCCAGCGCCAGGTCTTTGGAGAGGGCGGAGATTTTGGAAATGCGGACTTTTTGTTTGTCGTCCTGTCCGGGTTTTTCGATGTACCCGGGTTCCACCGCGAATTGGGTCACGGTGGGTCCCACCCGGTAGCCGACCACCTTCGCGGGCACACCAAACTCGGTCAGGGTTTTCTCAAGCAAGCCGGCGTTCATGTTGATGGTCGCCTGGTTCGTGGCAACCACCTTTTCGTTTTCGAGCAGGGTCAAAGGAGGCAAGCCATCCGGTCGATGATACTTAATGGGCTTGAGGATATCCTCCTCTTCGATCTCCTGGTATTGCTTCCGGTACTCCAGCGGGAGTTCCGCCTGCCCTGAAGGTTTACGCGCGGGTTTGCGTTCCAGCGGGGCGGGCTGCGCCTTCGGCTCGTAGGGCAGGGGGTGCGCCTCCATGATCCGCGGAAGTTCTTCCGCCGCTGGGGAAGGCTCCCCGAGCCGCACTTTCGCCCATCGGTCCAGCCTGCCAACCAGGTTGAACCCAAAAAGCAGCGCGAACAGCGCGAGAACCAGCAGCAGGATGCCGGCGGGAACGCGCGTGATCAGCCGTGAAAGCGGGAAAGCGACGCCGAAGCCGCTGATCCCGCCGGCGCTTGTCCCCGCGTTAACGCTGCTGACCGTGTCGTTAAACAAAGCTGAAAACGCGCCCAGCAGAAGGAAAAAGGCAATTTCCAAAAGGATCACGCGGATGATGTTCACCTGCCTGGCTTGATTTTTGCGCCAGAGCAGGAGCAGCCAACCCGCGGCAAAGATGGCGACCGCAACCAGGAAACGCCCAACGCCAAACCAGCGCCTCAAGAGGGCTGCCCCGGCATCCACGACCCTGCCATGCGTGATCCCGAGCACCGCCAGCAGCAGGAGCGCCCCCAATACCAACAAAACCAGACCGGCAAAATCCCAGCCCAGCCTGACCAGCCGTTCTTTTTTCGCCCGCGCCTGGGCTTCAGCCTCCTGGGCTGCCGCCTCATTGGCTTGTTTTGTTTTGGAAGAGTCGCTCACGCGGCTCGGTTTCGCGGTTTGGCTCACGGGTCACTCCATTCACGCAGCATGCGATGCTGAAAATATTTTCAGTAGAAAACATTGCACCAATCGTGCCAGAATCAGGCTTGGGGAGGAGTTTCGGTGGGGTTATCTTCGTCTTGCGGCTCCGCAGAAGGCTCAGCCCCATCCAATTCCATCTCTGCGATCACTTGGGCAACGCTTTCGAGCGCGACTTTCTGCTTGCGGTAGAGGTCTGCCTCCGAAACAGCCAGCCTGTGCGCAACTTCCCGTACCTTTTTGCCTTGCAGGAATTTCAGGTCGAGGATGTTGTAGAGCAACCAATCGCTGGTGAACTTCCGTTCGCCTTCCGGGCGGATCTTCTCGATCGCCTCTTTGATGATGGCGCGCAGGGCGTTCACACGGCTGCCCTCGTTGGCTTCGCTGGCGCTTTCCACAACCTTAAAATTCATCAGCGGGTTGTTAGTCAGTTTGGGTCCGCCCCAATAGTGCGTGAGCGCGTCCTTGACCCAATCAGTCATTTCGTCCGGCACACTGCGCGATGCGGGGTTATAGATACGCTTTCTGTCGTAGCTGGCGCTGGCACGCAGGTCCTGGATATAGTCCACCTCATGCTGCAGGCGCGTGATCGACTGCAAGACTTGCTGCTGATAAGCGCGATCGCGCAGAGCGATCGCGGCACGGTCCCTCAGCAGACGGACAGCCTCGAGGTCTTCCTCCCCCACCAGGTCCGGATCATAATCCAGAAAACCGCACACTCCAAGCAAGGTTTTGCTGCCGCCGCCGTTGACATCCTCAAGCCGCATGACCTTCAAATCACCCAGTGAGTGGATTTCCATTTCGCCGCCATCGGAACTGTCGATCTCCTGCAAGAAGCTGTCATCCAGGTTCAGCGAAGCAAATCCCCTCTTATCGCCGGTCTGGATCACCCGGTCAATTTTCCCGCCTTCCAGCACCGCGATAAAGCCCGCCTTCACCTGGAGCCTGTCGCAGATGGAAGCGCTGACCAACTCAAGGAATTGATCCAGATCTTTCCCCGTCAGCATGCGATCCTGCAGGGACTGGATCACCTCAAAATCAGCGCGATCTTCCCCCCAGAAAAAGACTTTCTCAAGGTAGGGTGAAGCCAGCGTGATCGCATATTCGAGCACGAGGATCACCGCCACCATCACGACCGGAACCAGGAAGAAATTGGGAATCCCCTGAGACTCGCCGAAACGCCGCACGATGGTCGTCATACCCAATACGATCGCCGCCACCAGAGGACCCCGCAGCATCCAGCGCAGCAGACGGCTTTTGATGGCGCGGTCAGTCCAGTTGAGCCCAAAGAATGAGATCACGTAAGCCATCACAATCAGGAAAAAACCCGTAATGAATGACCCAACAATCGAAAGCAGCCAGAAAATGTCGGGGTGGCTTGCCAGCGTCAGGTTTCCGTGGAAAAGGAAAAGAATGCCTGTCAGGGCTGGCGCCGCTGCCCCCGCGGAGAGATAGAACAAGCGCCGCTGACTGGTACGGGTGGCGCTGCGGAGAATGACGCGCAGCAAGTTATAACTGACCATCAGCATCACGATCGTGTAAAAGAAGCCGAAGCCGAGCGTGACCATGTTGCGTTCGAGGCACGGTCCGGGAGCGTCTTCCGGGGAAAGCCCGCCCACCGTGATGCCGAAGAAAATCAAAACCGCCATCACAAACGAAAGCGCATAGATCACCTGAACCGCCAAGCGGCGCCTGCCTCGGCTCGGATGCCCTGTCATCGTCAGGAGGGCGTCTGAAAAATGCAAATAGACCGCCGGCAGCATCACCAAGCCGACCCACTTCATCTGCAGTAAGAATTCCACGTAAGCCGGCGTGTTCGAAACACTCGCCATGGCTTCGCCCGTGTAGATCAGGATGACGCAGACCAGCAGCAGTACGTAAGTTTGAATGAGCGGGTCGCGGATGTTGAAGCCCGTGGCGTACATCACCAGCGCCACCGCCGTGATCGCCACGCCGGCAGCGAGTATCTGGTAGACCGTCTCGAGAATGCTGGTCAGGTCGAGCGCGAAAGGAAGGATCACCGCTTTTTACACTCCAAGCTTCTTTTCGAAGAACAAAGCCGGGTCCGAATTGGGGAAATATTGGTCCAGGAAGCCGCACTGCTCATAGCCGCATTTCAGCGCCAGGCTGATTGCCGGGAAGTTGCGCATGGGAATCTCGATCAGGATGCGGTCCAGGCGTTTTTTCGCCGCCCAGTCTTCGCAAGCGGCAATCATCGTAGTGCCAACACCATTCAAGCGCACTTCAGGCGTGACCACCAGATCGCAGATGCGGGCGGTTTTGGGCAGGGTTTTGGCTTCAAGCGTGGCATACCCCACCAGCAGATCATCCAGCATACCGGCGTAGATCAGGTCCGCGTCTGCCCAGGATCGCAGCAGCGAGCCCTCATCGCGCGGGTATTTGATCGTCACCTCGCGCGGCAGCTTCACCCGCTGAAAGCTCAGGCTCCATCCCTGGCTGTCCCGGTTGGTCTGCAGGCGGTAGGAATAAACCGAGTTGACGCGGTGATCCATCGCCATCATCTTTTCCATGTGCGCGCGGGTTGCCATCAGGATTTTTAGTTTTGCCATCGTTTCCTCCTATTCATCTGCCTTGACGTTTACTACGATAACACAAGTTGACGTTTCGTTGCCGTCGTTATCCAGCGCCACCAGGCGCAGCATATAGGGTCCGGGCGCCAGGTCGCTGGTGTACCAGTTGCCGAGGTTCTCATCGATTCGCACACCGCTGCCGGCAGCGATCGTCTGCCATTTCGGTTCGCCCATCGTCGAAAAATCATAGCGGTAAGAACCCAGCGAAGGCGTGTTGACCGAGCCAACGATCTCAACCACGCCCATCACCTCACCATCATGCTCGGGGCTTTTGATCTCGAGGATGTCATTCTCGCACTGCGATTCGATCCCCTCGATTTGCGCCTGCGGATAGCGCGTGGGCGTTGGGGTGGCGTCGGTCGGCGCTGGTCCGGGCAGGGTGGTGGTGGGGGTTGTGAGCACTTCGATCGTTGGCGTGGCATAGGTTGCCTCCTGCGAGAGCTCCCCTGCCAAAAAAGTCGCGACCACAAATTCCAGGGTGGTCAACAGACCCACCAGTATCAGGATCGACGCCGCGGCGGTCACCTTACGCTGCGCGGCTGCGCGTTCCAGCCCGAAGATCGCTGTCCGTTTCTCCTCGAGCGAAAGCACGATCCGCCGCAGGTAGATCACGGCGACGATCCCGAGGATCAGGTAGATCGGGACCTCAAAATCCGCCAGGAATCTGATCACGTATTCCATAAAGATGTCAGGCTCTACAACCTTCGCAAAACTCCCCTGAGCAGGCTCATCAGGTCGGGCGCGAGCCTGTCGCCAACCTCAAGCACCTCTTCATGCGAGGCTTTATTCGTGCCGTCGGGGTCGATCTTGTTGGTGATCGTGGCAATCCCCAGGATCGCCATCCCGCCGTGTTTCGCGACGATCGCCTCTGGGACGGTGGACATGCCTACTGCGTCAACGCCGACCATTTTCAGGAAACGGCAGTCCGCTGGGGTCTCGAAGGACGGACCTGAAAGGCAGACGTACACACCCTTCTGGAGCTTCAGCCCAAGGGACGCGCCTATTTCTTCGGCGAGTTGGATCAGTTCGGGATTGTAGACAGCGCTCATATCGGGAAAACGCGGACCGAATTCATCCAGGTTGGGTCCCCGCAGCGGATTCTCACCCGCCATCGGGAGAAGAGCGAGATGGTCCTTGATCAGCATCAGATCGCCGACGTGAAAAGCCTCGTTCAGCCCGCCGGAAGCGTTGGTGATGATCAGCGTTTTGATCCCAAGCCGCTGCATCACACGAATGGGAAGCCCGATCCGCGAGATGTCGTGCCCTTCATAGTAATGCGTGCGCCCCTGCAAAACGAGCACCTCTTTGCCTTCGAGCTGCCCGATGATCAGCCTGCCTTTATGCCCGGGCACAGTGGACACGGGCCAATGCGGGATCTCGCGGGTGGGGATGACGGTGGGGTTTTCAACAGAATCCGCCAGCTCACCCAAACCGGAACCGAGAATGAGCGCGATTTGGGGCTGGGTGTGAATGCGCGCGCGGACAGCGTCCGCCGCTGCATCTATCTGCGCGATGGTGATAAATTCAGCCATGACTACCTCATTAACAAGATGTAATTGAATCATTATATCATCCGCCGGCAAGGCTGGAGCGAAACCGCATTGCCTCACCAAGGCAAACGCATCTAAATAGATAGAAACTGAATGAAGGTTTCCGGTTCATTAGGTCGATTCTTCTCCGGTATCGCACGGCATGGAGCAATGGCGGGAGTAATGCCCTGCTCCGCGGGCACATACCCCCGCCGTACGGATGGGGCTCGCTCCATCCGCTTCCAATTCACCATAACCGTAACCTTCATTCAGCGGGTTGAGGACGGTCAAAAAGGTTCAAAATATCAGATATTGCCGTCCCCAATCGCGCCGCAGGACCAAATTGTCCTCTTCGTTAGAGGCACCTTCCTGTGCTGAAAGGATGGGGTTGTACAGATGAGGTATATGCCCGCAGGGTATCACTCCATCCGCGAACAAACGATTAACTATTCCTAATTTTGGAATAATACTTCGCAGACTGACCTGCCCTGCCCCCTGGCTGACGTCAACCCTTCTTTCAGGAGGGCTTATTCTCTAAACGATCAATTGTTAGAAAAAACGAATAAGATGCGTTTGCCCTGATTGCCTCACAATTAAAGTAACTATCAAAGGGAACGTTGCCTCAAAATAGATGTAACCTTCTCGGTATTAAGCAACCGTGAGAAAGCCTATGATGAGCCAACGAAACTATCAGGCTTAAAATCCCCATCACATCCGTATAATATCTGTTATAATATGGGCTCGCGCGGAGAGGTCGCATAGTTGGTCTAGTGCGCTCGCTTGGAAAGCGAGTATACCGAGAGGTATCGCGGGTTCGAATCCCGCCCTCTCCGCCTCAAGCAGACCGAATCGGTCTGTTTTTTATACGAGTTTTGTGATACATACCCAAATCCTGTCAATTAAATACTAAGCGTGTGTCTAAATTCCTGTCCAGGAAAGGAGCCGACCGTGATCGAGGCAGAAAAACTGACAAAATTCTACGGCAAGAAACGAGCACTCAATAGCGTAGACCTGACTATTCCACGCGGCGTGTATGGGCTTTTGGGTCCCAACGGCGCGGGCAAGTCCACGCTCATTCGCATTTTTACCGGAACGCTCAAATCCACATCTGGGACAGCCCGTGTGGCAGGTTACGATTGCGACAGGGAAATCGATGAGGTGCGCCAGCGCATCGCGATCATCCCGCAGGAGTTCAGCCTCTACCCGAACCTGAACCCGATTGAGTTCCTTGAATACATGCTTATCCTCTCCGGAAAGGATATCGACCGCAAAAAGATCATGGAGCAGCTCGACCAAGTCAATCTGCTCAGCCACGCCAAACGACGCATCGGCACTTTCTCGGGAGGGATGAAGCAACGTGTCGCTATCGCCCAGGCTCTTATCCATGATCCCCTCGTGATTTTCGCCGATGAGCCCACGGCAGGGCTTGACCCTGAAGAAAGAGTACGGTTCCGCAATCTGTTTTCGGAAATTGGCTTGAAGAAGACCGTTTTGCTATCAACACATATCACGGAGGATATTACTGCCGCTGCCAGTCAGCTTTCAGTGCTCCACCATGGCAGGATCATCTTTAGCGGCGCAGCGGCTGAGCTGATAAAGAAGGCGGAGGGGAGAGTTTGGAGCACTACGCTAAGTAACGAGGACTGGGAGCTTTTTAAAGCCCAAAACCTGATCCACTCCTTCATCACAGATCCCGCCACTGGTCAGGTAACAGCCTGCCACACGCCCCTCACCGGACCGCCCGAACGGGCAAGCATTTCTTTGGAGCCAAACCTCGAACATGCGTACACGCTATTGATTGAACAGCAGAAACATGGAGAGAGTGATGAAGAATTTTCTTGAACAACTGCGAAATCAACTTAAACTCTTCCTTCTGGACAAAATCAACTGGATTCTCCCTGCGGCGGCATTCATCATGCTTTTTACGAACACGGCTTTCAAGGACCACAAAATCTACTCTCCGCTATATTTCAACCGCAACATAGCATCCCTGTTCGTTTACTTATCCATTATCTACAGTGGTTTGTGCGCTCGGTTTTTTCTGACCGAGGCAAGCGACAATCATCATGTCCAGTGGACCCGACCTTATTTTCGCAAAGATTTTGTATTGGTCAAGTTCTTTTCCGCTTACTTCGGGGTCAGCTTGTTTTTGTCTCCTGTGGCACTTATCTTGATTCTCAGGGGGCTCCCTTTCAACGATCTTTCAGGTCTGTTGCAGGGTTTCAGCCTGTGGCTTATGCAATTTATCCCCACCTTTTTGTTCGTCACCGCTTTCAGCATACTGATTGGACTGATTCTGAAACGGACAGCGCCCGCGATGGCGCTGAGCTTAGCCGTTATCCTTTGGCTCGGGATCAGGATCACAAGCTGGAGCGATCTGCTGAGTTACACGCCGCATGAAACCTATGAACTTACCTTTGGTTTTGGTCCTGCCCTGGAATCATTATTAGTGAACCGGTTATTTTTTATGATCGTATCCATGGCGCTGCTTTTCTTTTGCCTGCTCTTGGGCTACTTCCGCTTGCCCGCCAGTAAGGGCAAAGTGAGAATGGGAATGATCGCACCGGTGTCCGTCATTGCCGTTCTCTCAATCATCAGCGCTGCACTGCTGGGTCACCATCTCCATACGCTCGGCAAGTACATCACCGCCAACCCGGATATCATCACCCTCCGTAAGCAACAGGAATTCTGTGATGCTTTACGTGACTACCGCCTCGAGATCGAAATCGACCGCAAAGGGAGCATCACCAAAGCGCTTGCCAGCGTTCAATTGGAACAGCGTCTTGAGCCTGAAAACTACCTTTTGCTGATTGACAGCCTGAAAGACCAGGGTGTCCAGATCCGCGAGACGGATGTCGGCGAATTCCAGATCAGCTACCAAGGGAAGTTTATCCTGCCCAATTATGCCTACTCATCGCGGCTTAAAGAACAGGGCGCGGCTCTGAGCGGTTTTCTTCCGGGTGCTTTTTTGGACCGAGCAATGATGCTGATGCTTGCCCACGGTCAGTGGCATCCATTCAGCCGCTGCAATCTGAACGCCCTCAGCCTCACCGTCCCACGGGAATTAGAGGTCAACTATCATAGCGCTGCCTACACCTCAGACGCTGGCGACCAAAAGACCTATCACTGGCAATCAGAGCTGCCCGAAGTCCTTTTTATCGCCGGAGGAGCCTACCAAGAGAGCGAACTGAACGGTCAACGGGCGCTGGTGCAAAGCCATGTTGGTGAGAAAAATCTCAGTGAATACCGGAGCAGCCAGGAAAGACTTCTCCTTTTTTGGGACCATATCCATGAAGGCGCGCCGATCAGCGGTCGTGTCCTCGTGCTGCCATTATTTCTTAGGTCCAGCTTCTTCGACCAGAGTGGAAACTTCTTTTTACGTTCGGTCCCGGTTGTCTACACACTTCCATTCGTCTCCCCCGATCGGCAGGAAATCGAAAGCAATGTGGACATCGTTCAGGCATGGTGGACGCAAGGCAGGAACGATCCTACATTGGAGATTTGTTTTTATCAGAGATTTTATTGTGAAACTCCTCATCCCGACCTTCCGGACGACAAAAGCGTGCTTCCGTTCCTGTATTACACGAGCATTAAATTGGCTTCTGAAAGGAAGCCTGAGATCGTTGATGCAGAGGAGATCATCAGTTTCTATCAACGCTTTATCATGGACGGCTCAACGCTTGACCTCGTCCCGCGGATATTTTCCGGTGAGAATGCCAACGAGTTGCTGGTTAAAACTGCCAAGTTGGACCGTTGCATCGGTTCAAGCGCGTACTGGAAAATGCTCACGGAAGTCCGTAACGCCTCGGATAAGGTCTGGATGACTTACGAAGAGCTCTCACGGGCGGTAGAAATCAGTACGGGATACAATTTGGACAAGCTCGAGGCGCAATGTCCGGGAAACTGAGGGCTGCGGTTCGCAGGTTTATTCTCGAATTTTGCCAGCTTAATCTCGAGGTACCGATATTGCTGGCGCTGATCGGTTCTTTGACGCTTGCTTATTTAGCAGCCATCGCCCCCAACGCCACTGAGCTTGAAATGCAGGAAGCGCTGAGCTTCGCCCTGGGAGTGTTTGCGCCTCTGCCTCTTTCGCTGGCGGGGAATTTTCTCGTTGCCAAAGAATTTTTCCGTGACACGATCGACTTCATCCGCACGCGGGAGAGCCTGGAAAAAATTTGGTTCTACCGGTCATCCTGCTTTTTGCTGCTCAGCCTTGCAACGGTTGTGTGCATAGCGACGGCTGCCCCGCTGCTTTTCGGGGAAATCCTGCCTCCTGTCATGACATTGACGATTTTCGTCCCAACGCTTTTGCTTTTTGGCTTCACCAGCCTCGTAACGAGCCTCAGCCGCAACGCCTTTCTGGGCGCAGGCGCAACAGTCACGATCTGGCTTTTTCTCTACGGCAACCACTTAACTTTGACTACCAGATTGGAGGTCAACGGGATCGTCTATTATCCATTTCTCGAGTGGGCAGTCTTCAAACAGCGCCTGTCCCTTCTCGAGTGGGCAGTCTTCAAACAGCGCCTGTCCCTCATGGATTCGCTGCTGCCCAATCGTGCGGTGAGCACTCTGCTTTCTATAGTGATGCTTGCCCTGAGTTTCTTCCTCTATAAATACAATTTTCGCTACGCCTGGAAGCCAGGCAAATTGTGATAGAGTCAATCAATTGGTCAATACTATCGTGAGATGAAAGAATCGAAGGCAATCACAATTCCAAACGTACATCAGGAAACATTGGATTGGGATGAAATCTACCAATCCATGCTTCCGAGGGCATTCAACTATTTTCTTTATCGAACCGGCGATCTAAACATAGCGCAGGACCTCGCCGGTACCACTTTTGAACGCGCCTGGTCAAAAAAGGCGCGCTACCGCTCAGACCTGGCATCGGCACAGACTTGGATGTTTGGCATCGCCCGCAATGTTTTCAGGGAATATTTGCGGGAAAGCCGGAAAAGACTCTCCAGCTTGGTGCCTTTTGAGCAGGGAACTCAG
>Ga0255346_1002597_pt1 | contig 22528 bp, 20 predicted proteins | sample wastewater_treat_FD_194410 | JGI IMG/M metagenome (GOLD analysis project Ga0255346, IMG submission 194410) | Wastewater microbial communities from Lulu Island WWTP, Vancouver, Canada - plant22 | ecosystem: Engineered > WWTP > Wastewater > Unclassified | place: Canada: Vancouver, British Columbia... | reverse complement strand
GACGCGCATGGGACGAGGTCACCGACTACATATCTGAACTGGGGTCGGAGGGCCGCCTGGTGAAGATCCAGGCGGACGAGGTTGTGGGCGGCATGTGGGAAGACGTGCTCTTCGTGGCCATGGACTACATACCCGACGGCGGTCAGGCGGAGGCCGACCGGCTGATGCGTTCGATCGCCGAGTGGCCCTTCGACGAGGTGCTGGAGCTGACGAGCCTGTCGCGGGCCTTGACTCAGAGCTCAGGAACCTCGCTCGAATCTGCCATGTCGCCCAGGGGCTACCGCGCTCTATCGAAGATCTCGCGGTTGCCCATATCGGTGATCCAGAATGTTGTTGAGGGATTCGGATCGCTCAAGGCCATACGTAGCGCTACCGTGGAGGAGCTCGATGAGATAGAGGGCATTGGAGACGTGCGAGCCAGAGCAGTGCGTGAAGGACTGGCTCGCCTGCGCGACCAGGTAGTTCGCAACCTTGTTATGTGAGTGGAGCGCTTGTCGTCAGGGATTGGCTACCGGGGCTACTTAGGTGAGGTTGAACAAGCCCAACATTCGCAGGCGGTCGTATTCCTTTGCCATGATCTCGTTCATGTCCAGGCCTGTTATTGCACACAGGGCCGCAACATAGAAAATCGTTTGCCCCAATTCGGTCTCGAGAGCCTCTCTGCACTCAGGGCACAGCTCACCACTGAGGTGTGAACAGACTAGACGCCTGAGATCCTCCAGCGACGCATCTTCGGGGAACTTCTGCCGGTGGGCCTGGACCTCCAGGCACCCACAGGTCGTAACCGCTTTGGCCATCGCACGGTTCACCCGCGCGCTGGCTTCCTGGAATTTTGACATTACATCGAGAACGCTTCGGTGACGAATCAGGTACTCGCATACAGAATCCTGGAAGTCGCCACATGAGAGGTCGGCCAAGAGCGCTCACCTCCAAATCCGGAATACGCAGGTGATATGGCCGGGCTGAAGTTCAACTTGATTATACGTTTGGTCCACCGCGTTGTCAATCAGCTCCGGTCAGCTCCGGATCAGCTCCGGATCAAGCGTCGGTCGCGCGAATTGACTGGCCTGGCAGCCAATGGTACAATTGTGAAAGGCGCTCGAGGAGGAAGTGATGCAGACCATGTTTAGCGTGGGCGATAGAGTGGTCTACCCCATGCATGGAGCTGGGGTGGTTGAGGCCATCGAAGAGCGGGAAGTCCTCGGGCTGCGGGACAACTACTACATCATGCGTCTACAAGTCGGCGATATGAAAGTGATGGTTCCCCGGTCAAGCGCTTCGGAAGTGGGCCTGAGGCCGGTCATTGGGCCTGAGGATGTTCCCAGGGTGTACGAGGTGCTCGGCGGGGAAAAGACCGCGATGAGCCAGAACTGGAATCGCAGATACCGGGCGAACATGGAGAAGATGAAGACGGGCGACATCTTCTCTGTGGCCGAGGTAGTGCGCAATCTGGGCATCAGGGATAGGGAAAAGGGACTTTCCACTGGTGAACGCCGCATGCTCGAGAACGCCAAGCAGATATTGACAAGCGAGATGGCTATGGTGGAGAAGCGCTCCATCGACGACATATCTCGAACAATCGACTCGATACTAGATTCGGCCTGAGCGGGCTGCCCATTTTCATACTTGACCATCCACTGGAGATACTAACCTGGAACAGCCGGGTTCAATTGTCGCCGGCTGGAGGGAGGTGAGGCACTCAGTGCGTCATGTGACCACGCGAGTACTGATGGTCGGGGCGGGGGTCGCCATAGGTTTCTTTGTTCATCGGGCGCTTCCCACTGCCGTGATGGCGCCCCAGGGCCAGGGCGCCGGGCTTAGGATCATGTTGGGCGCAATGACTGGCGGAGGGCTGATTGGGTTCGCCATTACGCCGATATTGCACCAAGTGGCTTCACGGTTCGGCAAGTACGTGGATTCGGGAGTTCGGAACATCTCAGCCAGCGGGATAATCTCCGGCGCTGTGGGCATGATAGTCGGCCTAATAATAGCTAACTTACTCGCTATTCCTATAGCCCTGATACCATCGCTGGGCAGCTACGTTGGGATATCTCTGAACGTCTTTTTCGGCGTGGCCGGCATGGTCATCGGCTCGCACAAGCGTGAGGAAATCATGTCCATCCTGGCGCCGCTTCCGCGAAGCGGCGAACTCGTGCGGTCGGCAGTAGCGCGCGACCGTGGCATGAAAAGCTATGCCGGCAAGGCCAAGCCGAAAATACTTGATACGAGCGTCATCATTGATGGCCGCATTGCCGACATCGCCGACAGTGGATTTGTTGAAGGGGTGCTGGTCGTTCCAGGCTTTGTTCTGGAAGAACTTCAGCACATAGCGGATTCCTCCGACGTGCTCAAGCGCAACAGGGGCAGAAGGGGCCTTGACATCCTGAACAGGATGCAGAAAGACGGAAACCTCTCCGTCCAGATTGTGGACAGGGCTATCGACGACGCCGAGGTAGACGCCAAACTCATTAAGCTCGCTCGTCTGATGGACGCTACTATACTGACCAACGACTTCAACCTAAATAAGGTGGCCGAGCTTCATGGCGTTGTCGTTCTGAACATCAATGAACTGGCCAACGCGTTGAAGCCTGTGGTCTTGCCGGGTGAGGAGATGACCGTCCATGTAGTGAAGGACGGCAAGGAGTCTGGGCAGGGCGTAGCGTATCTAGATGATGGCACCATGGTTGTGGTTGACGGAGGAAGGCGCCATATCGGCGACTCCGTCGGCGTTCTCGTAACCAGCGTCCTGCAGACTTCTGCAGGCAGGATGATCTTTGCTAAACTCAAGGCCGTCGACCGCGCTGTGTGAGGGCGCAGTCTCGCCGCACCGGAGGTGTATGTGCATGGTTGCCCGTCGTCCGTGTGCGTCAGCCGTCGTGGCGGCTGCGGGCTCCGGAACACGCATGGGGGCCGCGGTTCCCAAACAGTATCTGGATCTAGGCGGAGTGCCGATTGTGGTCCGTTCCATAGCAGCTCTGGCCGCGTCAGGGGCTGTGGGCGAGGTAGTGGCGTCTGTACCGCCATGCGATGAGGGCCAGTTTGAGAGGGATATCGTAAACCGATACTCCCTCTCTTCGCTATTTGAGCGCGGATGCACTGTGGTAGCAGGCGGCCCGAGTAGGCAGGCGTCGGTGGCGCACGCTCTTGAGGCTGTTTCGGGCGAATACGAGATTGTTATGGTGCATGATGCAGCGCGCCCGCTCGTCACCGCGCGCGAAGTATGGGCCGTGGTGGAAGCTGCCATGGAATGGGGCGCTGCAACCTGTGCCATTCAGCCCACTGACACTGTGAAGAGCGTTAGGGCTGCGGGCGCGCACGCGGTGAGCTTCGTCGCGGAAACGCTGGATCGGCGCTGTCTTCGGATGATTCAGACTCCTCAGGCCTTCAGGCTTTCGGTGTTGCGCGACGCGCATGAGGGTTCAGGCGATCTTGCAGCCACTGACGATTGTGCTCTCGTGGAACGATTGGGCCTGCCTGTGGCCGTAGTGCCGGGCTCACGGCGGAATGTCAAGATAACTAACCCTCTCGATCTGGCAGTGGCAGAGGCGCTGCTCGCGTCGGAGCCGGCGCCGGGGGCGGGGAGGTTGGCCGAATCCGGACCCCTGCCGTTACGCGTGGGGCAGGGTTTCGATCTGCACCGGCTGGCGGTTGGCAGGCCTTTGGTGCTCGGCGGTGTCCAGATTCCGTTCGACTCCGGGCTGGTGGGGCACTCTGATGCGGATGTGCTGACTCATGCTGTGATCGATGCCTTGCTGGGCGCGGCGGGATTGGGCGACATTGGGCAGCATTACCCCGACACTGATCCTGCCTATGCCGGCATCTCCAGCATGGCGCTGCTGGCGCACACAGTGGACATGCTGCGGGCGGCTGGGTACCGCGTGTCCAGCCTGGACACGGTGGTCATTGCCGAGTGCCCCAAGATCGCCCCGTTTGTGGCGCGTATACGTGAGTCGCTGGCAAATGCAATGAAGGTGAGCCTGGGATGTGTTAATATAAAGGGAAAGACCACCGAGGGCCTGGGGCCGACGGGAACAGGCGAAGCCATTGCGGCGCTGGCTGTGGCGATGGTAGTCGATATGCGCGACGGCGGTGCCGCTCGGTAGAGTATCGGTGGAGCATTTCGAAGGGAGGCCTGGACCATGGCGATTAGGATCTATAATACCCAGAGCCGACGCAAGGAGGACTTCGTCCCTGTAAGTCAGGGCAAGGTGGGTATGTACAGCTGTGGCCCGACGGTTTACGACTACTTCCACATCGGCAACGCCCGCGCTTTTGTGGTGCCCGATGTTATCCGTAGATACCTGCAGTATCGCGGCTACGAGGTGACGTTGGTTCAGAACATCACCGACATAGACGACAAGATAATTCGACGGGCGGCTGAGCGCGGCGTGCCCACCGACGATATCGTGAGCCAGTACACGCAGGCCTTCATCGATGACCGAAATGCCCTCGGCATCAAGGCCCCCGACATCCAGCCCCGCGCCACTCTGCATGTGGCTGAGATGATCGAGATCATCAGCAAGCTCGTCCAAAACGGGCTGGCGTACGAGCGCGACGGAGATGTCTATTACGATGTGTCTGAGTTTGCCGAGTATGGCCGTCTGTCCAACCAGAACATCGACGATTTGGTAGCGGGGGCGCGCGTGGACGTTGGTGAAGCCAAGGACGACGCTCTCGACTTCACGCTGTGGAAGGCGGCCAAACCCGGGGAGCCGTCATGGCAGAGCCCTTGGGGTCCCGGCCGGCCCGGCTGGCACATTGAATGCAGCGCGATGTCGACGAAGTATCTGGGTCTCACCTTCGACATACATACCGGAGGCGTCGACCTGGTCTTCCCGCATCATGAGAACGAAGTGGCTCAGAGCCATGGTGCCAACGGAATGCCTCCAGTCAAATACTGGGTGCACAACGGGTTCATCAACATCGACGGCCAGCGTATGGGCAAGTCACTGGGCAATTTCCGAACGGTTCGCGACATCCTGAAGCAATACCCCGGGAAGGTAGTACGCTATTTCCTCATATCCAACCACTACCGCAAGCCCATCAACTTCAGCGACGAGGAGTTGCGCATGTGCGCCAAGGCTCTGGGGCGTCTGGAGGACGCGGTGTCAAATGCCCTGTTTGCACTGGGCGTGGGGGCGGGCGTGGGGGCGGGCGTGGGGTTGGCCGAAACGCAAGGATCAGAGTTGCCGGCATGGGATGAACTGCGGCGATTGGCGGCAAGCGGGCCTTGCGCAAAGGCCGCTGTGCAGAAGTTGGATGCCGCTGCCGCGGCCGCTAAGGCGCAATTTGAGGAGTCAATGGATGATGACTTCAATACTGCCGGCGCCATAGCCGCTCTGCACGAGCTGGCTACCGCGATCAACACCTTCGTCAACCAGGATATGCATGGGCAGGGCCAGGCGGCGGATGCGGAGCGAAGCGCCGTTGCCCGGGCTGTGCTGGCCATGATGGAACTGGGAGACGTAGTGGGCATAGTCGAGCCGGAGTCGGTTACGGCGAAACGCACGGCCGGCGCTCAGGCGGATGAGGGCGCTCTGGATGGCGGCGATGCCGGGGCGAGCGCAGATCGCCTGATCCAGCTGCTCTTGGACGTCAGGGCCGAGGTTAGGGCTGCGAAGCTATACCAAGTATCCGACATGATCCGCGACAGGCTGGGCGAGCTTGGCGTGGTTGTGGAGGATACTCGTGACGGGGCGAGGTGGAAGCTTGTCGGGAGGTGAGCCCGACGGGGCGGGCAAGAGCGACCGGCGGCAGGCTGCTGAGATATCGCCGTTGGTGCTGGCGTATGTGGGCGATGCCGTATGGGAGCTGTTCATCAGGTCAGAGCTCGTGGCCGAACGCGGGCCCGACTCGCGGGTGAACGAGCTGCACGGTCTGGCGAAGCAAGCAGTCAATGCCGAGTCCCAGTCGGCCATGGTTCATTGCCTCGTAGAGCACCTTGATGATGATGAGCGAGACGTGGTGAGGCGAGGACGGAATGTGAGGCCCGGTCATGTCCCCAGGACATCCGGGCCTGCTGACTATCGTTATGCTACTGGCTTTGAGGCACTTTTGGGGTTTCTGTACTTGACAGGCAGGACTGAGCGACTCGGCGAAGTGCTGGCTCTCGCGAGGCGCCTTACGGATGGTGCTTCCAGATGAACGATGCGCAGTATGGATCGGGATATGTGATATGGGGGCGACGCCCGGTAGCTGAAGCGCTGGAGTCGGGGCGGGACTTCAACCGCATCGTCATCGCGCACGGTGGAGCCGATCCCAGGATAGTCGCGATGGCGCGACAAAGAGGCGTGCCTGTTGCCGAGGTTGATAGGGCTGCCCTGGACCGGATGGTGCGCGAGGCCGGAGGGGGAGCACATCAGGGAGTGGCCGCTTACGTCTCTCCTATCAACTACGTTGACCTTGATGAACTTGTCAGGAGGGCTCACGATGCTGGGGAGGAGCTCTTCGTATCGGTCCTGGACGGCATAGAGGATCCTCAGAACCTTGGCTCAATCATCCGCACTGCAAATGCGGCAGGCGCCCACGGGGTAGTCATTCCTTCGCGCCGTGGATCTCAGGTGAGCCCCGCGGTGGCTGCAGCGTCTGCCGGCGCAGTGGTGTATACGCCCGTCGCACGCGTGACCAATCTCACCAGAGGAATCCAGCAACTGAAGCAGGCGGGCGCCTGGGTGGTCGGCACCGCTCCTGATGCCGATAGGAGCCTGCTAGAGGCGGACCTAACCGGCCCAATCGCGGTAGTTGTGGGAAACGAGGGCAGGGGAATGTCTCGCCTGGTCGGGGAGGCGTGTGATTTCACAGTCTCCATACCTATGGCAGGGCGAGTAGGCTCTCTCAATGCTGGGGTAGCATGGGCGGTGATGGCGTTCGAGATCGTTCGACAACGCGCAGCGAGCAGGGCATAGTTGGGGGGCCGGCGGCAGTCGCCGGTGGCGTGGCCATAAAGAGCTAATTCGACTGGAAGCTGACGCCATGCACCTAGCTTGACTGGGTCTGATACGCTAGGGTATAATGACGGTGGTTTACGGGTCAGCCTCAAGGTTATTCCTGCCAGCCACAATGGAACTTCTCTTTACGCCTGCGGTGGCGTAATCAAAGAGATCCAGCATCACAGTCCCGCCGGGGATGATTCATCACAGCCAGCCTTGAGCATAGATGCTCTCCTTTTCAAGCCTTGCTTTCGGGAGGGGACGTACTTGAGCGTCAACCTGCAACGCGAAGTCTATATCAGCTACGAGGACATGGCTGATGAGCAGATTGTGGACCATGCCAGGCTCGGTGATCGAATTGCCGAGGAGTATCTCATAAACAAGTACAAGAATTTCGTAAGGGCCAAAGCGCGCTCGTATTTTCTCATTGGCGCCGACAGGGAAGACATAATCCAGGAAGGCATGATCGGCCTGTATAAGGCGATCCGCGATTTTAGGTCGGACAAGCTCGCGTCGTTTCGAGCATTCGCTGAGTTGTGCATAACTCGTCAGATCATTACGGCAATTAAGACTGCTACCAGACAAAAGCATATACCACTCAACTCCTACGTATCCCTAAACAAGCCCATCTACGATGAGGAGTCCGACCGGACTCTGCTCGACGTGCTATCAGGCAACAAGGTCACTGACCCCGAAGAGCTAGTGATCAGCCGGGAGGAATTCGTCGACATTGAGAGCAAGATGGGCGAGTTCTTGAGTGAACTCGAAAGGGAAGTCCTCAACGCCTACCTTGACGGCAAGTCATATCAGGAGATAGCCCAGGAACTCAACAGGCACGTCAAATCCATCGATAACGCCCTGCAGAGAGTGAAGCGTAAGCTAGAACGCTACATCGAAAAGCGCAATGAATGACTCAACAACCGCTTCGGTGAAGGGGTCGGACGGTGGCGCCCGTGAAAACTCCTGAGTTCATCCTCTTTGATCTGGATGAGACGCTATACCCGTCTTCCAACGGGCTCATGAGTCTCATACGCGACCGGATTGTGGAGTACATGATCGTGCGTTTGGGGTGGTCCAGGGATGAAGCCGAGGAGCGCCGCCAGCGTTACGTCAGCGAGTACGGAGTGACTCTCAACGGCCTGCATGAGCTGCATGGGGTGGACGTAGGCGACTACATGGAGTATGTCCACGCCGTGCCCCATTCCGAGTATATCGAGCCCAATCCCGCCCTCGACACTATGCTGGGGCGCCTGCGTCCATATAAGGCGATCTTCACTAACGCAAGCCAAAGCCACGCGCGCCGCGTGCTGTCGGCGCTTCGCGTGTCACCTTCCCATTTCGAATGCATATTCGATTTCGAGGCCGCAGGCTACTGCCCCAAGCCCGATCCGAAGGCATATCGCCGGATTCTCGATAGGCTAGGAGCAAGAGGCGACCAGTGCGTGCTGGTGGAAGACAACCTGCGTAACCTGGACACTGCGAAGTCAGTGTTCGACATGACCACCGTGCTAGTCAACAAATGCGGCCACGGTGAGAAGGGCCAAGCCGACACCTCCGTTCAGGCCGACCTGGTGATCGACGACATCCTCGAGCTCGAATGCGCACTGCGCGAAGCCATGGGACGCTAGGGTCGCGGCCCGGCGGTATACCCCCGGAGCATTCGATCAGCGATACCGTTGAGCGATACATAAAAATGATGTTGCGTTGCATGGAAATACGGTCTATAATCGGGGACATAGCCTAATACATACAGAAAGGGAGTCCCATCCAGAATGAAATGCAACATCAAAGGCCATTACGTCGCAAGCCTCATCGCCGCCTGCCTGCTGTCTATGACTATTCTTGCATCTTCGGTTTCTGCCGGAGCCGCGGCATCGAGCGCTAAAACCGCAGCCATCCAGTTCGCAGAGGGCAACAAGGACCTCACAGTGGACATCGCCAAGTCACTCTGGGAGTATGCAGAGATAGGGCTGGATGAGTACAAGTCATATGTCAAGGCACGCGATGTGCTTGCCGGCGCCGGGTTCGCCATTAAGCAATCAGCGGCCGACATTCCCACCTGCCTCGTGGCGACATGGGGTTCGGGCCAGCCAGTCCTGGGCATATATGAAGACATTGACGCTCTGCCCGGTGTTGGGCATGCGTGCGGCCATAATCTCAACACAGCGGCGGGTGTGGTGGCCGCCATGGCGATCAAGAGCGCTATGGAGTCGTACGATATTGCAGGCACTATCAAGGTGTTCCTGAACCCTGCGGAGGAAGTGTGGGACGTGGCCCCTCTGGTCGCGGCCGCCGGGTACTACGACGATGTTGACGTTCTCCTCAGCTTCCATGCGGGCACCGAGAACACTTCGGAGTTCGGGAGCACGATGGCCATGGATCATGTGGAGTACAAGTTCAAGGGCAAGGCCGCGCACGCGTCGGCCGCTCCTGAGAAGGGCCTGAGTGCGCTGGACGCTGTGGAGATCATGAACATCGCCGTGAACTTCCTGCGTGAGCACTTGATTCAGGAGATGAGGATACATTATGTGATCACCGACGGCGGAGCTGCTCCCAACATAGTCCCCGCTACTGCCGCCAGCCGCTACTTCATACGTGCGCCGAAGTACCCCGACGTGGCCTACGCCCGGAAGCGAATCGACGACTGCGCCAAGGCCGCTGCGCTCGCCACAGGCACCGAACTTGAGATAGGGTTCAGCTCTGGGATATACAACAAGGTGCCCAACAAGTCGCTGGCGCTGCTCGCGATGGATTCCATGAAGCTCGTCGGACCTGCCGAGTTCACCGATGATCAGATCGCGCAGATGAAGGCACTTGGGATCAGCGGAACGCCTGACAAGGGTATTAAGGAACCCACTGGCAGCCAGAGCTTCGGATCCAACCCCATTGGCGATGTGACTTGGAAGACGCCCTCTACTACGCTGGGAGTAGCTACGTGGGCGCCAGGCACAGCCGGACACTCCACTGAGGCCGCTGCCCAGAGCGGAGCCGTGTACGGTTTCGAAGGCGCTGTGCAGGCGTCTCGGGCCCTAGCGGCGATGGGCATTGAGCTTTTGACCAATCCTGAGTCATTGGCCGCCGTGAAGGCAGAGTTCGCAGAGAGAATGAAGGGAATGCCGCCGTATGAAGGCAAAGCGATGATACCTGAGGTTGCTTACCCTGAAGCGCCTGGGCTGACTGTGTCTGCCGGCGACGGCTCCGTCAAGGTCAAGGCAGAAGATACCGCTTTCCCAGAGGCGCCGGGCGACGTGATTATCATCTCGTCAATGCATGGAGACGAGCTAGCTGCCTACACCGTGCCGGCTCAAGCGATGGCGCAGCCAGAATACTCTTTCAAGATCCAGGGAAGCGTCAGTGCCGGCCAGCGCCTGAGGATCACGTTCATTGATGCGAGTAACGATGGCGATGTCTGGTTCTACGGTTACGTTCACGCTCATTAGGTGAGGCTAAATGCCTTCAGTTCGCTTCGTGCCCGGGTCAGGCGATCAGGTCAGTTGACCGGTCCACCTGGCCCGGGCACGATGCAGGATAATCAGATGCGTGCGCGAAGAATAAGAAGTCAACCACGACCTTGGCGGGAGGCAGACAGACGTGAACGGCGTCTTTGATATCATCGGCCCGATAATGGTAGGGCCGTCTTCTTCGCACACTGCGGGCGCGGTGCGGCTCGGGCTGGCCGCACGAGCCATTGTTGGGGGCCGACCGTCACGGGCGGCTCTTGCGCTGCATGGTTCGTTCGCGCAGACCTACAGAGGGCATGGCACTGACGTTGCCCTTATTGCAGGCATTCTGGGAATGCGCCCCGATGATGAAAGGATCCCGGATTCGTTCCACGTCGCCCGCGAGCAGGGCATGGAGTTCACATTTTCCCGTGCCGACCTGGGCGATGTTCATCCCAACAGTGTGCTGATGGAACTTACTGGCCCTAACGGTTCTCAGACTACGGTAGGGGGATCATCAGTCGGCGGCGGCAACATTCTGATAACGAGGATCGATCGGTTTGATGTCGATTTCACTGGAACAAGCCATGCTCTGATTGTGTCCTACCGTGATCAGCCCGGAGTGATAGCCAAGATCACCTCGCTTCTTGCAACGGAGAACGTCAATATCGCTGCGATGCGAGTGTCGCGCGAAGGGCGCCATGCGCGAGCGCTTGCCATCATTGAGCTTGACCAGCCCGTGTCGAAGGAGGCCGGGGCGCTGATCAAGCGGATCTCGGGCATCGACACTGTTATTGCGCTGCCGCCGGTCGTATCGGAGTGAGGCGGGCGGGGGGAGGAGCAACGAGATGTACACATCGATTGCCGAGTTGACTAATGCCGCCGTGTCGCGGGCGCTTACAGTGGGCGCTGCCGTCCGCGAACAGGAAGCGCTTGACTTGGATCAATCCCAGGACGTAGTCATCTGCAGGATGCAGGAGCGGTTGGCGGTCATGCGAGATTCGGTCGGTCGCGGGCTCGCAGGTGTTCGGTCCAGAAGCGGATTGACTGGGGGAGACGCGCGGCGGATGGCCGAGGCGCGCACTCGGATCGCGCGCGGTCATGCCACAGCGAGCGGCGCTCCTATGCTCATTGGGGGAGAACCGCTTACCAGTGCGATCGCCTATGCGCTGGCAGTGGCTGAGGTGAATGCAGGCATGGGCCGGATCGTAGCGGCGCCCACTGCCGGGTCATGCGGAGTGCTTCCTGGGGTGCTGTTCTCAGTGGGCGAGATCCGCGGCGCCGGAGATGCCGAGCTTGTAGATGCCCTGTTTGCGGCCGGCGGTGTGGGCGCCGTCATCGCGCGCAGCAGCACTCTGGCCGGGGCAGCCGGCGGGTGTCAGGCGGAATGCGGGGCGGCCGCAGCCATGGCGGCAGCCGCGGCTGTGGAGATCGCAGGCGGCACGCCCGAGCAGTGCGCCGACGCAGTGGCGCTGGCTTTCAAAGGACTTCTGGGTCTGGTGTGCGATCCTGTGGCCGGGCTGGTAGAGGTTCCGTGCATAAAGCGGAACGCCACGTCAGTGGCGGTGGCGCTGGCTGCGGCCGACATGGCTCTGGCCGGAATTCGGAGCGTAATACCGGCAGATGAGGTGATCTGGGCCATGGGGGCCATCGGCCGAGAACTTCCGGCATCGCTCAGAGAAACGGCCCTCGGCGGATTGGCCGCTACCCCCACGGGGAAACGTATTGCCTCCGAGATCAACATGGTGCGCGACGACGCGGTGGTCGGCATAATACGGTAGCTCGGCAACGGCCTATCGATGCCCTCCGCCCGGGCTCTTCAGTCTCCAAAACGCCCTTCAGCTTTCCCCAATCGTGTTTATCGGTGGGATACTCCGGCAGGGTGCGCGCAGAACCTGTCGGCAACATGACAGGCTGGAACTTGGGCCTTCAAGGTAGATAGTCCCAAGCCGGTAACAGGCCCGATACCGTTACCCTAAAGACCTGCATCCGCCCGCCCTTTGATTTGCCCTTGCTACCCTAAGGGGGTATAGGGTATAATTAGGTATGCCCTGCACGGGCAGGCGAAATGTGTGAGCCCGGCAGAGAAACCTGGAATTGGAACTCCACACAGGAGGCTCTTGCACAGGGTAACACGCAGATGCCCGCAGCCAGGTTTGTGCTATCGTTCACCATTGCGCAGAGTGCTAGAATCGAAAGCACAAAAACCGCACTCGGAAAGGGAGAGGACATATGAAGAAAGCAGTATCGGTTCTTCTGCTTGCCGCAGCACTCTTTGTCCTAGTAGGCTGGTCACCCCAGCAGTCCGTGGCGAAAGTTGGGCTTGGACATGTAACCTCAATCGCCAGTTCCAAGGACCTTGTAGTAGACAAGAGCGGAAAAGTGACTCCTCCTGTTGCTCAGGTTGACACGACCATCGCTGCGGTCGCCTTCGACAAGGGTGGCAGGGTGATCGGACTCACTATTGACACTGCCCAGACCAAGGTCAATTTCGACAAGGATCTCAACGTCACTTCCGACCTGATCGCTGCGAACAAGACCAAAGTCGAGCTCGCCGACGGATACGGAATGAGGAAGGCTTCGTCAATCAAGAAGGAATGGTTCGAGCAGATCTCTTCATTCGAGCAGTGGATGATCGGCAAGACCGTTGCTGAGATCAAGTCCCTCAAGGTCAAACAGCGCGACGCCTCGCATCCGTCTGTTCCAGATGTTCCTGAACTGACTTCCACTGTCACCATGACCGTTCAGGATTACATCGCCGTCGTTGAAGAGGCATACAAGAACGCTGTGGACGTCCCGGCGGGAGCTGTTAAGCTTGGGCTTGGGCACGACATATCGACTGCTAAGTCCAAGGCGGCAGCAGCAGAAGTGAACCTCACGATGGCGGCTACCCTGTTCGATGCGGACGGCAAGATCGTACGCACCGTAATTGATACTGCACAGACCAAGGTCCCGTTTGGAAAAGATGGCAAGGTCGCAGCGGACAAGGCCGGCGAATTCAAGACCAAGATCGAGCTGGGCGACGGCTACGGAATGCGCAAGGCTTCTTCGATCAAGAAGGAGTGGTTCGAGCAGATCGCCGAGTTTGAGAAGTGGATGGTCGGCAAGACCGTGGCAGACATCAAGTCGCTCAAGGTCAAGCAGCGTGACGCCTCGCATCCCGCTGTGCCCGATACGCCTGAACTCACTTCTACTGTAACAGTAACCGTAGCTGACTACATCGCCGCTGTCGCTGAATCCTTCGCGAACGCGAAGTAGGCAGGGCGGACTCATATTAAGCGGACACGTAGTATCTTGCGCAAGCCTCCTCCATGCCAAGTGGGGGAGGTTTGCCCCGATTTGGCGCCTGCTCTTGCATCGAGGCGAGCGGGCCTGCTAGAATACCAGTTGGTGATGAAAATGAAGGGTGTAACTGTCAAGCACATAGCGTCAGTCGTGGCGGCGATCCTGCTGTTATCTGCACTTGCCGGCTGCCGGCCAACGAGCAGCACTTACAGCAAGCACAGCGACAGCCTGTTTGACGTCTTCAACACTCTGGTAACCGTCGTCGCATACACTCGCAGCGAGGAGGAGTTCGATTCCTACTTCGCGAAGATCCGCGCGCGTTTTGGAGAGCTCCATCAGCTGTATGACATATACAACGACTACAACGGCGTGAATAACGTCAAGACGATAAATGACAACGCGGGCGTACAGCCGGTGAAAGTGGACAATGACATAATCGACCTTCTGCTGTTTGCAAAGGACTGGTACAGGCGCACGGGCGGCAAGACCAACGTCGCCATGGGAGCCGTGCTGCGAATATGGCACGACTACCGCGAGGAAGGACAGAGCGATCCTGAAAACGCCAAGCTTCCGCCCGTGGAGGACCTGCGCGAGGCCGAGAGGCACACTGACATCGACAAGATCATAATCGATGCTGAGAACAGCACTGTGTACCTTCCCGATCCAAAGATGAGCTTGGATGTCGGCGCCGTGGCCAAGGGCTTTGCGACTGAGATCGTGGCACGCGAGATGGCTGAAGCAGGGCTCAAGTCGGCGCTGATAAGCTCGGGCGGCAACATCCGGGCAATCGGGAAACCCCTTGACGGTGTCCGCGAACGTTGGGGCGTGGGCATACAGAATCCCGACGAGTCTATTGTGCCTGATGAGCAGAATGTGCTGGACGTCATATTCATCAACGACTTGTCGGTGGCAAGCAGTGGCGACTACATGAGGTACTACATTGTCAAAGGCAGGGTTCTTCATCACATTATCGATCCTGCAACGCTCATGCCTGCTGATTACTACAGGGCAGTGACGGTGATGACCGATCACGCAGGCGTTGCCGACTTCCTATCGACAACCCTGTTTCTGCTGCCGTATGAGCAGAGCCTAGCGCTTGCCGACAGCCTTGACGGAGTTGAGGCCGTGTGGGTCATGCCCGACGGAGAAGTGAAGGCCACAGATGGGATGAAGGCGATAATGAGAAGCCAGGGCGCGTCGGGCGCGAGCGCGAGATAGCGTGGGGCTTGGCAAATCGGATGGGTTCTGCTAAAATACATGAATAACAGCCATATAGCACAAAGGCGATGACCGAGAAGAAGTAGGAAATGACGATAGCCCGACAGAGAGTTCCCGGCTGGTGCGAGGGGCAGGGCTGTGATTTCCGAATACATCTTGGTAGCTGCTCATCGAAAGGCGCGACTGCGCCCGGTAGGCTGAGACGGGTTCACCCGTTACCGTGATAGAGTATAAGCGCAGCATTGCGCCGTACTTGAAAAGGCCGGCATCGCGAGGCGCCGGCGAACTGAGGTGGTACCACGGGATTTGGCGCTCGTCCTCTTGCACAAGCAGGGGGCGAGCGCTTCTGCTTTCCCGCAGCTCTCCCCGTGACATGGGCGTACCGTCGCCGAAGGGCACGCCCCGAAAGAAAACCCTCACAGAAGGAGCGTGTTCCACATGGCAAACGTGCGATTCACGACAGGCGAAAGCCTACCACTGGAAATGCACAAGGTGCGCATTGTGCAAAAGCTCAACCTTCCCCCCGTCGAGCGTAGGCTCGAAGCCATCACAGAAGCTGGCAACAACACCTTTCTGCTGCAGAATCGCGACATCTTCCTCGACATGTTGACTGACAGCGGCGTCAACGCCATGAGCGACCAGCAACTGGCGGCGATGATGATCGCCGACGACAGCTATGCAGGCTCGGCCACCTTCACTAAGCTCGACAGCAAGCTGGCCGAGCTGTTCGGCATGGCGCATTTCCTGCCAGCCCACCAAGGGCGCGCCTGCGAACACATTATCGCGTCAACGCTGGTCAAGCCGGGCAGCATTGTGCCGATGAACTTTCATTTCACCACCACCAAGGCGCATATCGTGCGAAACGGTGGCGCCGTCGTCGAACTCCTTATCGACGAGGGCCTCAAGACTACCAGCGAGTTCCCGTTCAAGGGCGATCTCGATCTGGGCAAGCTGAGGCAGGTCATTGATGAGCACGGCGCCCGCAATATCCCATTCGTGCGACTCGAGGCGGGCACTAACCTTATCGGCGGGCAACCGTTTTCCCTCCGCAATGCGCGCGAGGTTGCCGCGACGTGCCGCGCCCATGGCATTCTGACTGTGCTGGACGCAAGCCTCTTGCAGGACAATCTGTACTTCATGAGGCAACGCGAGGCGGAGTGCAAGGGCATGAGCATCCGGGAGATCACTCGCGCACTCGCCGACGAAATGGACATCATCTACTTCTCCGCACGCAAACTGGGCTTTGCCAAGGGCGGCGGGATATGCGTGCGCGATGATGCGCTGTTCGCGAAGATGCGGGAGCTGGTGCCCCTATTTGAGGGCTTTCTGACATACGGCGGCATGTCGGTGCGCGAGATGGAGGCCATTGTCGTCGGCCTGGACGAGACGATGGATGAGGACGTCATCTCCCAGGGACCGCAGTTCATCAAGTTCATGACAGACGAGCTTGTTCAGGCGGGCGTGCCGGTTGTGACCCCGCCTGGCGGGCTGGGCTGCCATCTGAATGCGATGGATTTCCTCCCACACGTGCCGCAGCGCGATTACCCTGCCGGTGCGCTGGCCGCGGCCCTCTACATCGCAAGCGGCGTTCGCGGCATGGAGCGGGGCACAATGAGCGAGGCCCGCGAGCCCGACGGCAGCGAAGTGCTCTCACAGATGGAACTCCTGCGCCTCGCAATGCCCAGACGCGTGTTCACCCTCTCGCAGGTCAAATACGCCATCGACCGCATTGCTTGGCTGCACGGGCACCGTGACCTCATCGGAGGGCTGACATTCACCGAAGAACCCGCGGTCCTGCGATTCTTCTTCGGAAGGCTAAAGCCTACGTCAGGTTGGCAGATTGAGCTGGCACGCGCGTTTCGTGCCGATTTTGGCGACAGCCTATAGACGCTCGCGGCCCTTTGGCGCGTAGCCGAGAGAACGACAGATGTAGTGCAGACAGGTGCGGCAATTGAACAGGGGGCCCCGCATGCGGCGCTCCCTGTTCAATCTGAACATCAACCCCGAGGTAGACTACTCGTCGAATGCCTCGCTGACATTCCATACCTTCCATACGTTTCCCACTAGGTCAGGGTTGGGCTTGAGAGTCTTCTTGCCAGGTTTCCAGCCCGAAGGCATGGCTTCAGTGCCTTTTGAGGCGCGTACGTGCTGGAAGGCCATGATCTGCCTGATGGTTTCACTGACGTTTCTGCCCACAGGAGGCGTGAGAACTTCGAATCCCTGAGCATTGCCGTCTGGATCGATGATGAAGCGTCCTCTGGTCTCGACGCCGCTGTCTTCGTCATATACTCCGTTGATTCAGTTTCGGCCTGTAAGGCAGGTTTGGCCACTGAAGGCCTTTGACATCCAGGCAGGAAATCCTCAGGCATTACGCCACCTCCCATCCACCTGTACGGCCATAGTCTGTGTAGGTACCTCTCTACTAGACACGAGGGGACGGATTCCTTGTCAGGCAGCCCCTCATGCTTTGCCGCCGAGGAGGAGTTGCCGAGGCACAGTCGAAATCCGAAACGCGAGAGCCTCTTGGCCCTTACTCTCTCGTGGCGAGAGGGCTTTGAGGCCGCGAAAGGGGGACATATCAATGGATAGCTACCAGGTAGTTCTCGACTTCTTCACGAAGTCCGATAAGCCGGTGAAGGCGGGCGAAGTTGCCACGGCAACGGGCCTCGACAAGAAGGATGTGGACAAGGCCATGGCCAAGCTCAAGAAGGAAGGGAAGATAGCATCTCCGAAAGCGTGTTACTGGGAGATAGGGAAGTAGGTTTGGCCTGCCTGGCCACTCGGCTAGACCCGGTACTGCCCTCTTGGCCGTGGAAATCGGGCGCACCGTAGCTTATCATGTTCAGGAAGAGTCGCGCGAAAAGGACCTGCGCGGAGATGAAGGGGAAGAGGAGCGGGAATGGAGACACACACTGACGGAAGGCAGGGCGTCATGGGGAAGCTGCGGGGCACGCTGAGCCTGCTTACCCCGGCTCTGCTGGTGTTCATGGCTGGGATGATCCTGGCGAACATAGCCGGCTCGATGAACGGGTCGCTGATGCCGCTGTATGTTCAGTCGTTGGGCGCCGACACCAAGCAGATCGGCCTGTTTTTCACCGTCTCCGCCATTGCGCCGCTTGTTCTGCAGATAGTGGGAGGTTTCGTATCCGACTCCATTGGTCGCCTGAAGGCTGTAGCTATCGGAAGCATTGCAGGCAGTATCGGATATCTGTTCTACGCCGTTGCGCCATCGTGGAGTTGGCTACTGGTGGGGCATGCTGTAGCATCACTAGCGGGCTGTTTCGTGGCCCCAAGCTTCCAGGCGTTCATCGCGGAGCAGTCCACCGAAGAAACGCGGGCGCGGGTGTTTGCGGTCAGTGAGTCGGCATTCGCCGTGGTAGGAATTGTGGGTCCGCCCATAGGCGGATTCCTGTCGCAGCGGTACGGGTTCCGCCCGATGTTCATCGCGGCAGGGGCGCTGTACCTCGTGGCCACGGTCATTCGGATGGCAATGGCGCTCAGATCGCGCAATCAGTCGTCCAGCACATACCATGCTCCGCAGAAGATGACGCTATCCGCCTTGAGGTCCAACATGGGCGCTATGGTCGCGTTGGTCCTGGCAGGCGGGGTCATGACCTGGCTGTTTCTGTCGGACAGCGTCAATGACATCGCCTTCAGCGTGGCAAATCATTTCGATCCGATCTACCAGTCGAACATCATTGGAATGAGCAATATACAGATCACGTGGGTGATCTCGGCATTCTCTATTGTGAGGATGATTGCGCTGCCTTTCGGCGGTGTCTTTGCCGACAAGGCGGGCGAGAGGGTTGGCATATGCCTAGGCCATTTCCTATGCGGGCTGGGTGGGGCCATATTTCTGCTGGGGACTGCGTATCCCCACTTTGTGCTGGTATCGGCATTGTACGGGCTGGGAGTGGCGTTCCTATCGCCAGCATACAACTCACTGGTATCCAAGGAGGTGCCCATAAGCATAAGGGGGACTGCCTTCGGATTGGTGTCGACCACTCTCGGCATAGCATCGCTTCCTGCTCCTTACATCGGCGGCTTGATGTGGGCCAGGTTTGGGCCCAAGGCTCCGTTCGTGCTGCCTCTTGTGGCCAGCCTCAGCATGGCCGCGATACTCTGGTTCAAACTGCCGGGGAAGCGCAACAAGGCGGAACAGACCGCAGAGGCTCAGGCATCACCGTCGCAAGCATAGCCATCACGCAACCATATCGATTCATGATCGGCGGACAGGCAGGGCCAACTGGGTCCTGACCTGTCCGCCATGGTGTTGCGGCCAAAAGTCTCTCGCTTTTTGCTGCCCGACACCTCTGCAGGAGTACGTTCTTGTCTGCCGAATAGTAGTTGTAGCCACTCACCATGTTCCGACAACAGCGAAAAAGGAGCACCCCAATAGCACTCATCTTGCCACCTCATCTAGTGATCATCTACCAATTCTCCCTCCTCATCACACAGACACTCAGATCGAATACTTGGCCGGGTGTAGATCCTGATCGGCGGCTGACATGGATTGCGTATGGAGGTGATGGACCCGACCTCGCCAAGACTCGCGACGAACCCATCAAGCGATTTTTTCAGGAGGGATCCAGATGACAAGTTACAGGTGGCTAAGGCTTATGGCCCTCGGCACCATGATCATGTTGCTTGTCGGGGCCATGACTGTATCCGCGGCCGTCGGCGGCAGGCTGGAGATATTTTCCTGGTGGGCCGGCGACGAAGGGCCAGCGCTGGAGGCGCTGATTAAGCTGTACGAGAAGAGCAATCCAGGAACGAAAGTCATAAACTCTACCGTGACCGGCGGATCCGGAGTCAACGCAAAGGCGGTTCTGAAGACCAGGATGCTGGGCGGCGATCCTCCCGACACATTCCAGGTCCATGCTGGCCAGGAGTTGATCGGAACGTGGGTTGTGGCCGAGAGGATGGAGGACCTGACATCGCTGTATGAGAAAGAGGGCTGGAAGCGAGTCTTCCCTGAGGGCCTCCTCAAGCTACTCAGCACTGACCGGGGTATCTGGTCGGTTCCTGTGAACATCCATCGGTCCAACGTCATGTGGTATGTGCCCGGCAACCTCGCCAAGTGGGGGATGCGGGCGCCGACCACGTGGGCGGAGTTCCTGGCGATAGCCCCTGCGCTGTCGGCTAAGGGAATCGTGCCGTTGTCGCTCGGCGAGAACTGGACCGCTAACCACCTGTGGGAGAGTGTTGCCCTGGCGGTTCTGGGCCCTGAGAAGTGGGACGCCCTGTGGAGCGGCAGGCTATCGTTTAAGAGCCCTGAAGCCGTCGAGGTGTGGAAGACGTTCGGCGAGATCCTCAAGTACACGAACGCCGACGCGCCGTCGTTGTCGTGGCAGCAGGCAACCGACATGGTAGTCAGGGGGCATGCGGCATTTAACATCATGGGCGACTGGGCTGCGGGCTACATGGCGACCACCCTCAAGCTCAAGCCGGGCACCGACTTCGGATGGATGGCGTCGCCAGGCACCGGCGGGATGTTCATGATGCTGTCAGACTCCTTCGGGCTGCCGGTAGGCTGCGCAGCCAAGGACAACGCACTGGCGTGGCTCAAGATGCTGGGCAGCAAGGAAGGACAGGATACCTTCAATCCGCTAAAGGGCTCGATCAGCGCGCGCACTGACTCTGACATGAGCAAGTACAACACGTATCTGCAGTCGGCCGCGAAAGACTGGAAGACCAACGTGATTGCCGGTTCGCTGGCTCACGGCGTGGTCGCAAATGAGAGGTTCATGAACGACTTCGCCACGGTTATGGAGATCTTCCTTCAGAGCCGCAACGCGCAGGCCGCAGCCAACGCGGCTCAGGCTGTAGCGATTCAGTCTGGCATCGCGTCGCGGTAATGGGCCGGGCAGGGGCTGAATAGGCCGGATAGGGCCCACGGATATGTACACGGGTTCGGGGGCGACCGGGGCGCCGGTCGCCCCTCTCGGAGGTGGTAACGCGTGCACTCCAGGCGAGATGAACTCCTGGCCATACTGGTCATCCTGCCATCCATCGTGCTGCTGGCGATATTCGTCTACGCGTTCATAGGCCAAAGCATCAAGGCCTCAGTCACCGACTGGGGGCAGCAGGCAGCGTTATCTCTCAACCCCGAGATACACCGCGTGGGGATTCAGAACTACAAAGACCTGTTCACGGGATTTCTGGGAATGCGGTTTCGCCAAGACCTGACTAGCATGATCTTCTTCACCGCGCTGTTTGTGGTGGTTGCACTGGCGGTCGGGCTCGGCCTTGCGACGCTCATCGACCATCTTGTGTGGGGTGAGGCGGTCTTTCGAACCATCTTCCTTTTTCCCATGTCTCTTTCATTTGTGGTCACCGGGACGATATGGAGATGGCTTCTTCAGCCCCGCGGTGGGATCAACCAGCTGCCCGCAGTTATCGGGTTGCCGGCCGGCCAGTTCCTCTGGCTTTCCAGCCGAGAGCAGCGTCTCGCGTTCGACTGGGCCGCCCTGCCGCATTACGCCTGCTGGATGCTGGCGATCACGCTTGCCGTGCTTGCCTGGGCTAACTTGCGTCGCGTGAGGCCGAAGACGGCTCGCATGCAGGCGGTCGGGGCCGCGGCCCTTGCGGTGTTGGCCATGTCCGGTATCGCCCGGCGACTGGCGATCCTTGACTTTCCCGAAATCCACGGGTTCAATGTGGCGATCTGGGGAGTAGTCATTGCAGCCGTGTGGCAGCAGTCTGGATACACTATGGCGCTCTACCTGGCCGGGCTACGCACTATCCCAGATGAACTGCGCGAGGCGGCTCGGGTGGACGGCGCCAGCAGGTTTCAGATATACAGATTCGTCGAGCTTCCCATGCTCACTCCGATCACTGTGAGCGCAGTCGTGATTCTGGGCCACATCGCTCTGAAGATCTTCGACTTGATCTTCGCGATGGCAGGGCCTGATCATGCTCCAACGAGCGTACCTGCGATAACAATGTTTTTGAAGACATTCCGAGGCAATGAATTTGCCGTGGGTTCAGCCATAGGCGTAGTCCTGCTTGTGCTGGTATCGCTGCTGATCATCCCGTACGTTGCCACGTCCTTTAGGGAAGGGGGCGATCAGTGATGCCGGCCAAAGGCGCAACCCGCCTATTCGTGCAGGCCCTAGCGGTCTTGCTGGCCATGGTCTACCTGATACCGGTCTACATGACCATAGTCACTAGCCTGAAGTCGCCTGAGGAGATCAGCCACCTTGCGGCGTGGTCTCTGCCTGCCAGCGCGGATTGGAGCAGTTACTCGACTGCATTTCGCAAATTCGCGCCGTATCTCAAGAACAGCTTCGTGCTGGCTACCGCGGCAACACTGCTGTCCGCCTCCATGGGCGCGATCAACGGCTACGTGATGTCCAAGTATCCTTTTCCCGGATCGAGAGTGGTGATGCCGCTCATAGTGTTCGGGATGTTCATCCCCTATCAGTCCATCCTCGTACCGCTCTTCCAGTTCCTTCAGAAGGCCCGGCTGTATGGAGGATTGCCGGGGTTGATCGTGGTTCACGTGGTGTACGGCTTGCCCATAACCACACTGCTCTTCCGCAGTTTCTACGCAGAGATACCGGACGAACTGCTCGGTGCGGCCCGAATAGATGGGGCCGGATTCGCGGGCATATTCCGCTATCTCGTGCTTCCACTTTCCGGCCCTCCATTCCT
>Ga0255346_1002596_pt1 | contig 22536 bp, 24 predicted proteins | sample wastewater_treat_FD_194410 | JGI IMG/M metagenome (GOLD analysis project Ga0255346, IMG submission 194410) | Wastewater microbial communities from Lulu Island WWTP, Vancouver, Canada - plant22 | ecosystem: Engineered > WWTP > Wastewater > Unclassified | place: Canada: Vancouver, British Columbia... | reverse complement strand
GCCAATAATGCCTACCATACGACTTTCCCACGCGATTTCATCATACAAGTACCGTTTGAAATCGAGTGTTGTATTGAGTAAAAGTGTCTCAAATTTCTGATAAAGTGCCTTCATTGTTGTCTTAAAATTTTACAAATATAGGCAAATTGCACAACAAAACAAGCAGTTTTCCAAAAAATCGCACAATTAGTTGTGCAATCCGATGATTGAGTCAGCCCCGTATATTATGTAAAATGCAAGTATCTCAATTGTTTTCAATAACTTTGCTTTTGCTATATTGCAGCGTCAATTATAAATAGTGATATTACTTGCAAAGCCTCATTTTTGCGCTAAGTGCGCAGAATACATAATAACCGAATATTTTTATGCAACTCTTTAAACTAAAAACGGTATTGCATCAATTTGATAAGTTTGCCGACTTTGCTCTTGAGTTCGGTCTTAATGAGATGGACCTGGTGCTGACTAACAATTATCTATACGAGCCCTTCATGAAGCCGCTCAATTTGAAATGTCATTTCATCATGAAGGGAAAATATGGTCCGGGCGAACCTTCGGATGAGATGATGAATGCCATTTTACGAGATGTTAAACCGTTGAAATATAACCGTGTCATCGCTATCGGTGGAGGTACTATAATGGATATTTCCAAGCTTTTCGTGCTAAAAGGATTGGAAGATGTGACAGATGCTTTTGAACGAAAAATATCGCTTGTAAAGGAAAAACAACTCATTATTGTACCTGCCACATGTGGAACCGGCAGCGAAGTGACCAACATTTCCATCGCAGAAATAAAGTCCAAAAAGACAAAGATGGGTTTGGCAGACGATGCCCTGATGCCGGACGACGCAGTGCTTATACCCGAATTATTGCGCGGACTTCCATTTAGACCCTATGTTACAAGTGCTATTGATGCGCTCATTCACGCTATGGAGTCATACGTTTCACCTAAAGCCACTCCATATACTCAAACATTTAGTCGTGCTGCTATTGAAATAATTGTAGATATCTTTATGAAGATAGCCCAACACGGGCCTGATTATAGACTTGAACGCCTTGGTGACATGCTTATAGCTAACAATTTCGCAGGAATTGCATTTGGAAATGCCGGAACAGGTGCCGTACATGCTCTTTCCTATCCTCTGGGGGGAAAGTATCACGTTCCGCATGGGGAAGCCAATTATCAATTTTTAACGGAAGTATTTAAAATATATCAACAGAAGAATCCCACAGGCAAAATTCAAGAACTCAACAATATTTTCACCAAAAATTTCCAATGGTCAAGCGAAGATATCTACGATAAACTAGATGAATTGCTCTCCAACCTCTTAGAAAAGAAGCCCCTGAAAGATTATGGCATGACGGAAGCCGATATTTCCGGTTTTGCCGAGAGCGTTATTAAAACACAACAGCGCTTGCTAGCCAACAATTATGTTGAGTTAACCCAAAAAGAGATAGAAAATATTTACAGACAACGATATTAAAGAGAAAAAAGAGTTCATTCGAACTCTTTTTTTGTACCCGGAGCCGGGATCGAACCGGCACAGCCTCTCGGCCACTGGTGTTTGAGACCAGCGCGTCTACCTATTCCGCCATCCGGGCAGTAATTATATGGTAAACATATAACAGGTCGGCAAAAGTAGAGAAATATTTGAAATTATCAAAATCACTCCTGATTGAGTTTATATTTTGCGAATGCGGTAATCAGCTCGTTGTGATGTGACTTCCAGGCTTTACGATAGAGGCGTCCCACTTCTGCCAGCCACGCCTGATCACGTTTTCCATCTACACTGCTCCCTACTGCCGCTTCTCCGCCGGCAGCATAATACATTTCGCGTGTAGTGCTGCTGATACGCGCATAACGACCTGTATTTGGTTTGATATCGTCATTTGTGAGCGTCAAATAAAAGTCAAGCATCTCTTCAGTGCAGGTACGGTTCTCTTTGATCTGAGGAAACATCGTGGAGTCGGCGATATAGACCGTAACTCCATCCTTAAATACATAAGGTTCATAGTGTCCGGGGACATACATATCCTCATATACCACTCCGGATACGGGAAATTGTGCCCCCGACTGCCATTGAATCCATTCTCGAATAGTCTCGAAATCTTCATAAGAGATCTCCCCCGTAGCATGGTAAACAGCATCCGCAATCCATATAGCCAGCTTTTCAGGCGAAGGATTGAGCATAAGAACTTTGCCTTTTTTAGCTACGCCAAGACGTTTATCCACTCCGGTATAATATTCATACAGTTTTACCGGATAACCTTCCCATCCGGGATGGTCTTTGATCTCTCCGACCAGAGTTTGTGCCATATAGGCAGCATCCAAAGTGGTTTCACATCTGGCTGTCAACGCAGGCAGAGAATCCTTGAGATATCTCTTTAGAGCGGATTCCATGCCTATGTGTGTGCGGTCACAACTGCAGAGTATGCCACAGAACACTAGGCATAATGTTAAAGCTATAAACCGTATTATTTTCATATCAGTTAGGTTTAATTTAAGTCAAATGCATATCAGCAAGTACGCAGGCGGTCATTGCCTCCACAATGGGGGGCACGCGTAACGCAAAACAGACATCGTGTCGACCTGAAACTGAGATTTCGGTCATTACCTTCCTGGCAAAATCAAAGGTGGTCTGAGTCTTGCGGATTGAAGAGGTGGGCTTTACAGCGACACGAAATACCACAGGATTGCCGTTGGAAATACCGCCGTTGATACCTCCCGCTCCATTCTTAGCGGTATGGCCATATTGATCGACAAAGGGGTCATTGTGCTGGGATCCCTTCATCCATGAGGCGGCAAAGCCGTCACCAAACTCTATACCCCGTATACCGGGAATGGAAAATATTGCGTGTGATATCAAAGATTCCAGGGAATTGAAGAAGGGCTCTCCGAGTCCGGCCGGAATATTAGTGCACACACATTCTATAATGCCTCCAAGTGAGTCGCCTTCTTCTATGGTCTTCTCAAGAAGAGCATCCACGGCATCTTTGTCTAAGGTGGAAATTTCTCCGACTTCAATCAGGTTGGCCTTTATATCAATGGGGGAGATGATCTTCTTGGCCACTACGCCTGCAGCTACAAGCGGCAGTGTCATACGTCCGGAGAAAATGCCACCGCCGATAAAATCGGTATTATCAAAATTTCCCTTCTGCGAGAAATATTTTACGTAAGCAGCAAAATCAGCGTGACCGGGACGGGGTATGTTTTTCAAAGAAGTGTAGTCCTGCGGACGGATGTTTTTATTTTCAAATTTTATGGTCAAAGGCTCACCGGAGGTGATCATTACGCCGTCATCTCCTTTGCGGATCCCGCTTTCTATGATAGGAATGTCCTCCTCGATGCGCTGTGTGGTGCCTTTGCGACCACTTTTGCGTCTGAGGATATCTTGGGTAAAATCGGTCGGATTAAGCGGTAATCCGGCGGGAATGCCCTCTATGGTTATCCCTACCACCGGAGCGTGTGACGCTCCGAAAATTGTAATTCTGAAGTTTTCACCGAAGCTATTCATATCAATTAAATTTTCTTTGGTCCAGTTTGGCGAGTTCCGCAAGGAAATCCGGAAAAGATTTGTCAATACAATCGGTATCGTCTATTACTATTTCCGAAGTAGCGAGGAGGTTTGCAATTGAAAGCACCATTGCGAGGCGGTGATCACCGTGTGAGGAGCATTCAGCTCCCATAAATTCAAAATCCTCGTTCCCCCTGATGAGCATATAGTCACCCCTGATCTCAACCCATACTCCCAATTTGCGAAACTCCTGGGCAAAACTGTGTGCGCGGTCGCTCTCTTTGTTGCGAAGGCGACGAATTCCCTGGATACAACTTTCGCCGTTAGCTCGTGTGGCCAACAGGAATAGAGGTGCAAAGAGATCGGGTGCATCGGTGATATCATATACAAAGGGGCAGATAATGGACTTTCGGATGTTGATATTCCCCTCTTTATCCTTAACGATATCCACATGGTTCTGCTCCAGGAAGTCATATATCATCGCATCCGCCTGATTGGAGAACAAATCCATACCGCGGATGGTGATATCCCCCATCATCGCTCCGGCTACAAGCATAATTGCGGCAGCACTCCAATCCTTCTCCACTTCGAGTCCATGCAAGGGCTTTATCTGCTGTCCGCCGGAGATAAAAAAGGATCTGGAATCCTCATACTCCTCTCCACTGATCTCAATGTCAATCCCAAAAAATTCGGCCAAATAGATGGTAAGATCAATATAAGGATTGCTGGTGGGATCAGCGACATGTAAAATAGAGTCTTGAGCGCATTGAGAAAGCGCAAGCAGCATTCCCGATATCATCTGGGATCCGCGAGCCCCTGAGATATTAACAATTTTGCCATGGAGCCTTCCGGAAACTGTTGCGGGAAGGTAATGTTCATCGCGATAACTGATTTTAAGTCCCATTGACCGCAGAGCTGTTGCATGTTCACGGATTTTACGATTGTTGAGAGTTTTTTCACCAATTATGCTGATGTCTGAGTTGCTTAGACCTGCAAGAGGGATACAGAGGCGCGCCAGCAATCCTGATTCACCTACGAAAAGTTTATTGTCCTTAACCACCAGACCCTTTTCATGAATGCGCTGGTGTCCTGTGAGGACAAGTGTGCGACCTTCAAATGAGATATCTGCTCCCAATTGCCAGGCCACTGAGAGTGCTGACTGGGTGTCATCACAAAGGGTAAGATTATAGAGGCGCGTAGTGCCTTTAGCAAGGGCTGCAAGCAGAATTGCACGTTGTGCGAAACTCTTGGAGGAAGGAATATTCACCTCTCCTTTCAACTTAATGTCGCCCTCCACCAAATTGTAGTAGCAGGGCTGCCCTGGTGCGGTTTCAAACCCGCGGCGTGGGGAGACATAGTAGAGCGGTGCTCCCAGAGTAACGGATTTGAGTCTTGATGGAGCCCCCACAGCACCCATCGTAAAAGCAATAAGTCGCTCGGGAGGGAATTCATTGTGCAGGGAGAGGACTCTCTTTGCATCATCCGCTGATTTGGCGGTAGTGACTATTTTAACTATATCCGCCCCTTCGGCAAAGGCATTACTCACAATAGAGCGAAGTTCTTCCACGGGGTTAGTGTGGTGCCAATTGTGATAGGAGTAGATGGTCTTGCAAAATTTATTCATCGCAAGCGAAAAGAGCCACTTGCGAGACTCTTCGGGAAGGGAGGTTTCAATATCCACGGCATCTGCACCGGCAAGTATAGCTACAGAGAGGGCGTTTATGGCATCCTCCCTCTCCGTGGCAAGACGACAAGGATAGGCGGCCAGAAGAGCTGCCTCTCTTCGGCAGGAAAAAACATCCTTTATCTCCTGTTCGGAGAAACCGCATTTGTCAAGCCGTATCTCAAGCACTTCATCGCGCCTGGTCTCGGCCATGAACTTGCAGTAGATGCTGTCGATATCCCTTATGCTGATGCAGACTTTTGCCATAGATTTAGTTATTCTTCGACTGATGCGGCAACAATATTGGCAACCAGGGCTCTGGTCCTGGCCAGCCCTCCTTTATCTTCGGGATGCACTCTGTTTGTGAGCAGTATGACAGCGATCTTTGAGTCCATATCCACTACCATCGAAGTGCCGGTGTAACCGGTGTGACAGATAGTATGTGTGCGGCTGAAGAGGTCGCCGCGAATGCCAGCTGCACTGCTGCGGTTGTCCCAACCGAGTGCGCGTCCGATGTGAGGGGAATTCTCCTCAGGTACAGTAATCATTCTCTCGATTGTCATTTTGCCGAGGACTCTGCGTCCATGGATCTGACCACCGTTCATCAGAGCAGCTGCAATTACGGAGAGATCTTCCGCATTGGAGAAGACTCCTGCGTTGCCACTGTTGCCTACGTTGATTATGCGTGCAATGGGATCGTGCACATTGCCTACGAGAGGCAGCCCGTCAGCTTGTACTTCGGTGGGGGCGCAGAGTTCAAGAGTGGGTCCTGTTGGGCTGTAACAAGTATTTTTCAGTTCAAGCGCGTCAAACACATGTCTCTGTGCATAGTCACTCAAAGTCTGTCCCGTGATATTCTGAAGGATATGCTGGAGGGTAATAAAGTTGAGGCAGCTGTACATATAACCCGTGGTAGGCTTGAAATTGCGTCTAACCTCCGTTGCGATATATCTTATGAGTGAGTCAGGTGTGGCTTCGCCAAATCTTTCCACATAGGCAGGTACGCCGATATAGGGTTCAATGCCTGAGCTGTGTGTGAGCAGATCGATAATTCTGATGTCCGTTTTTTCTCCTGTCGCAGGGTCAATCCAGGGCCGGAAATCCGGGATATACATATCTACGCGGTCGGTGAGCCGGATACTGCCGTTTTCCACCAGCTGGAGGAAAGAAAGTGTAGTGCCGACACATTTGCTGACGGAGGCCAAGTCAAATACAGTTTCAGTGGTCATAGCCATAGTATCGGGCACTACCGATTTATTGCCATAGGCTTTTAGATAGACGATTTTATCGTTTTTAACCACTGACAATACTGCTCCCGGGCACTGACCCTCTTCAATGGCTTTAAATACTACGGAATCGACTCTGGAAAGAATCGTAGAATTCATTCCCTGAGACTCGGGCGTGGCTTTGGCAAGTGTTCCTGGTGCGGGTGTGGTAGAGCAGCCTGTTGCCAGAAATGCACCCAACAGGGTTATGATGAGGAAACGTTTCATGATAGTATGATTACGGATTGTTTGACAATTAACAAAGTTAATTAATTCTTTTGAGAAGTCTGATTGAAGAGAAAAAGAAAATCACACTCAAAAGAATTCCGGCTATAAGTTCCAGAAGTATTGTCCGTAAAGGATATCCATACGTAATGACGATACGAAGACTCTCTGTAAGCCAATTAACAGGATTCATCCGGCAGAAATAGTAGGAAATACCGCTCATATTGGCCAGAGGGGCAATAATTGAGCTTAGCATAACCAGGAATATCATCAGGAAAATCATTAGATATATCGCCTGGATATCGTTACGTGCTACCGATGCAATGAAAACCCCTAAAAACAACAACGGGAATGTGAGTATATATGTTACCATTACCAATTGGCCTATACCTGAGGCAATAGTCATATCGTAAACTATGTATCCCATCGCCAGACAGAGGAAAAGTTCCAAAATCACAACAAGCGAATAAAACAATACTTTAGTGCCAAGATAGAGCCGCATATCTACTCCGGTGACGATGATCTGGGAAAGAGTGTTGTGTTTTTTCTCACCGGCGATATTAAGTCCGATAAGGAACATGGCTATAATAAGAAGAGACATTGATATCAGCGAGACCAAATAATACTGTTCGGAATGTTCTTCACTGTTGAAAAGGCGATGAAGGTTGATGATGCCTCCCGAAGCATCATTGTCTGAGAGGAGAGACATCATCTTCGGTACTGCGATATCTGCTTCTATTACCCTGGATCCGTCCGCCAGAAGAGTGATTTTCTCAGGATTACCGAGCGCAATTCCCCGCTCATATCCTTCAGGAATGGAAACTATCATCAATACAGAATTATATTCCATAAGGTGCATCGCTTCCTCTACCGACTTACACCATACGGGTGGCAGACAATGCTCGGATGAGAGATTTTTTTGTCCGATTTCCATGCTGGCGGAGGAGTGGTCCATATCCACTATGGCACAGTTGAACTTGATGGAATGACCCAGAGTTTGGGGAATGAATCCGATAACCACAATAGGACAAAGGAGCAGCAATATAATCATCAGTGGAAATCTCACGAATGCCAGAACCTCATGTTTGAATATGTAATAGAATCTTTTCATCAGGATTTGGAATAACGACGTGAAAAGCCCAGCAGGGCGATGATAAATGCGATTAAGCTCTGAATTGTCAGAAATAGGATATGAGGTAGATTTTCTGAAAGTCCCGTTCCTTTATACGCTATACCTCTGTATCCTTCGATAAAATGATATCCGTTGTGAAGACGAGCGATTTTCTGCATCGTTTCAGGCATACTGTTGACAGGCATAACGAATCCCGAAAGGAATAGGTTTGGCGTAAATATAAAAAACCAGCAGATGATCAAGGCTGCTTCGTAGGTCTTGCAATACGAACCAACGAGTAGTCCGAGCATCATCGAATTGAGAGAAAATAGAGCGCAGAAGAGGAAATAGAGTAGAAAACTGCCGTTGATCCCAAGTCCGAATATCGATTGCCCCAAAAATATAAGATAGGATATGTGTATCAGTGATATCAGGAAATAGGGGATAAGCTTGCCAATAACAATTTTCATGGGTCCCAAAGGGGTAAGTGAGAGTAGCCTTGATGTGCCGTGGACCTTTTCTTTATTGATGCTGATGCTGAAGATTATGGTTGACACCACTATCAGGATGATCATTATCACACCCGGAATGGTGGCCATTTTTCGGTTGAGGTCGGAATTATAAAGATATCTTACAGTGAATGGAGAATCATTTCCAGGTCCGATAAGAGCATTCTTTATGGCGGAGCTGATGGGATTTCTTATTGCGAGGATATTGGTTGCGAATGAGCAGTTGATAAAGAGATCAAATTTGAAGGGTGCATTGTAACCTCCCTCTCCTTCACTTATGACAATTGCGGCCACTATCCCGTCTCGTGCAAAAGACTCTTCAACTTCCGAGGGGGAATTGAGCATCACCACCTTGCTGACTTTGTTCATATTGCATAAGTGATTTATCACTTCGTTTGCTTTGGGTCCCGCAGTATTGGCAATCGCAAGGTCAATGCGCTCTATGTCTACTGAAATGGCAAATCCTATGGAGATGAAAAAGAGTGCCGGAAGAACAAACAGGATAAGACCGCTCACCTTATCTCTTAAGATGTGCGACAACTCCTTGCGTGCTACTGTCCAAATACCTCTCATCTCATCTCCTCCAAGAATAGGTTGATAAGGTTACCTCCGGCCTTATTGGCCAAATTGACAGGATCTCCATAAGCCTTGATGGCTCCGCGCTCCATCATAACAATTTTGTCACAGTAATATGCTTCGTCAAGATAGTGGGTACTCACCATAATAGCTATTCCTTCCTCGGCAGCCTCGCGAACTGCTTCCCAAAGGCGTTTGCGATTGAGCAGATCCAGACCGGAAGTGGGCTCGTCTAGCAACAGCAAAGTGGGGGAGTGGAGTCGCGAGATGGAGAAGGCAAGTAGTTGTTTTCTTCCGGCAGGTAATCTATCAGTGCGAACATTAAGATATTCCTCCATCTTGAAATGAGTAATAAAACGATCTCTTTGATCAATAAATTCTTGCTGAGGTAGATTGTATAGAGCACCGTAAAACTCAAAATTTTCCATTACCGTCAGAGTCCCTACAAGGGAAAATGATTGGCTCATATATCCGATACGGCATCCTGTTGCTATTGTGAATTCACCGGAAGTTGGCTTTGTGAGGCCAATAATCATCCTGATAAGAGTAGTTTTGCCGGCACCATTGGCACCGAAAACCCCTACAACATCCCCTTTGTCCAGGGTTAATGAGAAGTCTTGCACGGCCACAAGAGAGCCGAAGCGCTTTGTAAGGGATGATATGGTGAGGATTCTATTCATCTGTACTTTCCAAAAATTTGATAAAGACATCTTCAAGACTCTTCTCACCTTCTGTAAGATGTTTCGGAGTGTCGTATGAGATGAGCTTGCCCTTATCTAGAAGCATCACTTTATCCGCACGAGCAGCTTCATCCAGATAGTGTGTGCTCATCACTATTGTGATACCTTGCTCCCTCAGAGTCAGCAATTCCTGCCAGAGTTCCCATCTCGAGAGAGGGTCGATACCTGTAGTGGGTTCGTCGAGCAGCAATAATGAGGGAGAGTGAACAGCGGCGCAACAAAGGGAGAGCTTCTGCCTCATGCCTCCGGAAAGCTGACTTGCGCGGTATCCGGCAAATGGCTCGAGCGAATTCCAGATGCGAGGAGTTATCTTGTAGAGCGCCTCCCTGCCACATCCATAGGCATTTGCAAAGAAATCTACATTCTCCATAACCGTCAGATCGCTATAGAGCGAAAAGGTACCCGGCACATAACCGGTGAGCTTGCGAATTTCACTCTTCTGCCGTCTGGTGTCATATCCACCGACCAGCATCTTTCCCTTGAAATCGCTGTCGAGAGTGGTGATGATATCAAAAAGGGTGGATTTGCCCGCTCCGTTGGCTCCGATCATGGAAACAATAGTCCCTTGCTCCACGCTGAAGCTGAGATCGTACAACGCTCTGAAGCGACCGTACCACTTGGATATACCCTCGGCACGGATCATAAATGGAGTTCTGCAGGGAGCCCGGCGCGCAAAGTACCGTCATTGGGTACATCAACCTTAACCATATATACCAGACGGGTGCGGTTGTCACGAGTTTGTATGTGGTTGGGGGCGTACTCCGAGTGCTCGGAAATGTAGCTTACATTTCCTTGATGCTTTATCAGAGTACCATCCGGACCATCAGTGACAACGGTAACGCTGTCTCCCAACTTGATCTTTGTCAAAGTTGCGCCGTCTAGCCAGCACTTGAAGAGCATTTTATCGGTACGGGCGAGCTTGAATATGGGGCGGCCGATGAGTACATACTCGTGTTCGTTGAGATATTTAGTCACTACAATTCCATCTTCAGGAGAGTAGATGGTGCAGCGTCTGATCTGTTCATCAATCAAATGTTTCTGGGACGCGAGTACTTCTATTTGCGCCAGTACGGAAGCCGACTGCTGTTTAAGTTGCGCCCTTGCAGCCTCTATCCTGCTCTCCAAGATAGAAATCTTGTCTTCGGTCTGCTCCATTTTTTTAGAGTCCAGCGATCCTGAAGCCACCAGATTGCGCACCCTTTCGAGCTCTTTGACCAGTGCATCTTTTTCACTGGTATAAGCCTCTATTTGGATTGCCTCCTTGGGCATTGTGGCCCTGAGTGCGGCCATCTGCGAAATGAGGTTGTTGCGTTGGAGCATCAGCATAGTGGTATCTATATGGCCTACGACCTCTCCGCGACTGAGGAGAGTACCCTCTTCGGCTTTAAGGTCGGTCACCTTGCCGTCGGCATCCGCAGATATGGTCCATTCCAGGTTGTGGAACATGCCATAACCGTCAGGCTGGTCATATTGATTACAGGAAGCGAGCAATAGCACGACAATTAAAAATATAGGGAAGTGTTTCATAGTCGTTAATAGTCAAGGTTGTCAATAAAGATGCGATGGCTGAGAATAATTTTGCGGATTTTTTCAATTCGGTGGTATTCCTTGCCAAGTTCGGCCTGTGTCTGCATATTGAGTGCGGTGAGATATTCATTCTCGGAGATCTCGCCCTTTTGCATCATTAAGCGCAGTTCATCTGCGAGTTCGCGATATTTTGAGGCCATTTCAGCGGCCTGTAGTTCCAGTTTTTCGCAGGCAGCTATTTCCTTTTCAATTTCGGTGCGTTTAAGTTCGGTTTGCAGCTCAAGGTTGGCTCTTGAGATCTCCAGACGATTTTTTTCGTTGATTGAGAGGGCTTTGTTGCGGTAGTGCGTGCGCCAGTCCGATATAGGAACTATTATGGCTACCCCTGCCAATCCGGAGAGAAGTGGATCATCTGAAAAGACATCCATGCCCCATTTGCCATAGTGGCCGAGAGCATATAATTCAACCCTTGGGAGTACCTTTGAGAGTGAAAGCCGCCTACCGGCATCAATCTGCTCACTGCGAATGTCGATTTGCCGTAATGCAGGATCTTCGGTTATGGTCTCGATAATGTAGCGAGATGGCATCTCAAGCCTGGTTTCGGGAGTTATTTCGCTACCGGTGAGAGTAGAGAGCAGTGAGAGACATTTCTCTCTTTCAATCTCAAGGCCGGAAATCCTGTGGCTGCTTTCAAGCAGCTGCATTTCTATCAGCATTACATCCTTACGATAGATTACGCCTTCAGAAAAAAGAGATTCGATGCTCTTCAGATCATTCTGGAGCCGATTGTGAGCAATGTTAAGGATTTCCAGACTTTTTTCTGCAAGGAGTGCATTGAAATAGAGTTCGTCAGCGATATTTTCCGTCTGAAGGGCCTTCTGCTCAATATCGAGCAGTTCTTCCTCTTTTGTCAGGTTCGTAAGTAAGCGTTTGGTTCGGTATTCACCGCCATCATAGATAGTCTGCCCGAAAAGCAGGAAACCCCCGTACTGCCATTTGGAAAGTTGCTTAAAGTCAATCTGGTGATTGACCAGAGCACCCATATCAGGCGTGTGCGTCTGGTATGAATTCAAGCCGGCTGCAGCGACCTGTGGGAGTATTATTCTTTTGAGTATACTTTCACGTATTTTGGCCCCTTCTTGCACAAGGGTGGCGTTGCGACTGTCTCCGATGGATTCGCGTGCCAAATTACGACACTCCTCCAGAGTCAACACCTTGTTCGGAGTATCGTTCTGCTGCGCTCCCGCGTAAATGGTTGTCAGCGCCAGAATAGCAGCGGTCATCGCTGAAATCAATAACCGTTTCATACACTTTCTTACCTAATAAATACAAAGTTAAACAAAAATAGGGATAAATAGCGGATATAAAAAATGGCCTCATTGAGGCCATTTTTAGTTTTGAGTTCTGATTATCTGGTATTGAGTATTTTCTAATATTAGATATAGAGCCTCTTTGTTATTCGCTATCCCTCGGTTGACGGGTACGTCCGCCACGACCACGACGGTCACCACCGCGTCCGCCACGACCACGACGGTCGCTGCGGCTCTGTGTCTGGGCTGACGCTGCGTTTGCAGAAATGCCCGTGTTAGGTGATAGATCGCGTTTTCCATAAACCTCACCGTTGCAGATCCATACTTTAATGCCGAGAACACCAACTTTAGTGTGTGCCTCTGCTAAAGCATAGTCAATGTCAGCACGGAAAGTGTGGAGAGGAGTACGACCCTCTTTATAGAGCTCGCTTCTTGCCATTTCAGCACCTCCGAGGCGACCGCTTATAAGCACTTTGATACCCTCAGCACCTACGCGCATTGTAGATGCGATGGCCATTTTAACTGCTCTGCGGTAAGAAACACGTCCTTCAACCTGACGGGCGATGTTGTTGGCAACGATGTTGGCATCAACCTCGGGACGTTTCACCTCAAAAATATTGATCTGTACCTCTTTGTTACAAACTTTCTTTAATTCCTCTTTCAGCTTGTCCACTTCCTGACCGCCCTTACCGATGATGACACCCGGACGTGCGGTGTGGATAGTAACAGTGATGAGTTTCAAAGTACGTTCGATAACGATCTTTGATAAGCTTGCTTTTGCAAGACGGGTATTTAGATATTCACGAATCTTTGCATCTTCGAGAATTCTGCTGGCATAGTCACCGTACCAGTTGGAGTCCCAGCCACGGATAATGCCTATACGATTGCTGATAGGGTTAGTTTTCTGTCCCATATTATGCCTCCTCTGTAATTACTGGTTCAACGGTTTTTTTAGTATCAAGCACGATGGTAACGTGGTTTGAACGCTTAAGGATACGCGATGCACGGCCTTGAGCGGCTGTACGGATACGTTTTAGTGTACGGCCGGGTCCCACCATGATACTCTTGATATACACATTGCCATTCTCCAACTCTTTACGGTCTGCCTCGTTTTTGGCTTCCCAGTTGGCGATAGCGCTACGTACCAGTTTCTCAAGGCGGATAGCAGCCTCTTTCTTCGAATATTTAAGAATATCCAAAGCACGGTTGACCTCTACACCTCTGATAATGTCAGCAACCAGACGCATCTTGCGAGGTGAAGTAGGAATATCATTCAGCTTTGCAATAGCTGTCTGTTTCTTTATCTCTTTCTGCCTTTCGGCCATGTCTCTTTTTCTAGATCCCATTGTAATCCTTTTTTTTAAATGTTAACGATTACCCGAGTGACCTTTGAAGGTGCGTGTCGGTGCAAATTCTCCGAGTTTGTGACCAACCATATTCTCTGTAATATATACCGGAACAAACTTGTTTCCGTTGTGAACAGCGATAGTGTGTCCCACAAAGTCCGGCGAAATCATACTTGACCTTGACCAGGTCTTGATGACTTCCTTCTTCATACTGCCTTCATTCATGGCGAGTACTCTTTTTTCCAAACTGTCCTGAATATAAGGACCTTTTCTAAGTGAACGACTCATAATCTTCTAAAGTTTAATTCCGTTATTTCTTTCTTTTCTTACTTCTTTCAAGGATGAACTTGCTGGAAGTCTTCTTGGGGTTGCGAGTCTTGTATCCCTTGGCCGGTAAGCCCTTGCGTGAACGGGGGTGTCCACCGGCTGCGCGGCCTTCACCACCACCCATAGGGTGATCCACGGGATTCATTACAACACCGCGAGTGCGGGGTCTGCGACCGAGCCAGCGTTTGCGGCCGGCTTTACCGTGAGACTCCAGACTGTGGTCAGGATTGGACACTGTACCTACAGTGGCGCGGCAGGTTACCAGTACCATACGTGTCTCACCGGAAGGGAGACGAAGGATAGCATGGCCGCCTTCGCGTGCTGTAAGTTGAGCAAAAGTGCCGGCGCTGCGTGCCATAGCGGCACCACAACCGGGGCGGAGCTCAATGTTGTGTACCAATGTACCAAGAGGAATTTCCGATAGAGGAAGAGCGTTACCGATCTCAGGGGCTACGCCGGGACCTGAAGCGATCACCTGGCCTACCTTGATACCGTTTGGAGCAATGATGTAGCGTTTTTCGCCATCACCATACACGACCAATGCAATGCGTGCACTGCGGTTGGGGTCGTATTCGATAGTCTTGACAGTGGCTGTATACTGGTCTTTGTCACGATGGAAGTCGATTACTCGATACATTCTCTTGTGACCGCCTCCGAGATAGCGCATTGTCATCTTGCCCTGGTTGTTACGTCCACCTGTGCGCTTGAGGGGCTTGAGGAGGGACTTTTCAGGGGTTGTGCAGGTGATATCGTCAAAAGCACTGATCACCTTATGTCTTTGTCCGGGAGTTACCGGTTTAAATTTACGTACTGCCATGGCCTTAAATGTTACTATAGAAGTCTATCTTATCATCTCCGGCCAGTGTCACAAATGCCTTCTTGTAGTGATTTGTACGGCCTGTTAACATACCTGCTGTTGTATAGCGGCTTTTGCGTTTTCCTCGGTAATTTGCAGTATTCACATCAAGTACTGAAACACCATACATTTGTTCAACCGCTTTTTTGATTTCCAATTTATTGGCGTCGCGGTCAACGATGAAACCGTATCGATTCAATTTATCGCCTTGAATCGACATCTTTTCAGTTACTATTGGCTTAATTAAAATTCCCATCGTTCTATTGTTATTTGCGTCTTTCAACCAGAATGTCCTGAACTCCGTCAACCATCACGAGGCGGTTGGCATTGATCAGTGTGTAGGTATTTATCTCATCAACAGTGATGACCTTCACTTCCGGAAGATTGCGGGACGATAAGTAAATATTGTTTGAATTTTCGGGAAGTACCACAAGGGTTTTTCTTCCGTTTGCTTTGAGGTTGTCAAGAATCTTGATCAACTCTTTGGTCTTGGGAGCATCCATCGTAAAGGGCTCTACCATTATTATTGCATTATCTTTTGCTTTGTAAGTCAAAGCAGAGAAACGTGCAAGCTGTTTGAGCTTCTTATTGAGCTTGAAACGGTAGTCACGGGGTTTGGGACCAAAAGTGGTTCCTCCGCCTACAAAAATGTTAGCCTTGAGGCTTCCGTGGCGTGCTCCGCCACCACCTTTTTGTCTACCGAGTTTCTTGGTGCTGTGTGCTACCTCCCAACGCTCTTTTGTCTTGTGGGTACCCTGGCGTTGATTAGCAAGATACTGCTTAACATCAAGATAGATAGCGTGGTCATTGGGCTCGATTGCGAAAATTGCATCATCGAGAACAACTGATTTTCCGGATTCTGTTCCGTCAATTTTGTAAACTTTCAATTCCATAACGCTTAATCCTCCACAATTACATAAGAACCATTAGGTCCGGGGACTGAGCCCTTAACTAAAATGAGATTATTCTCAGGGATAATCTTGATTACCTGAAGGTTCAATACCTTCACGCGCTCTCCGCCCATACGGCCTGCCATCTTCTTACCCTTAAAAATTCTTGAGGGCCAAGACGAGGCACCCAGCGAACCGGGGTGACGCTGTCTGTCTTTCTGACCGTGAGTACGGTCACCTACTCCTGAGAAACCGTGGCGCTTAACTACGCCCTGGAAGCCTTTACCTTTTGAAATACCAGTAACGTCAACCCAGTCAATCTTGCCCTCTGAAAGATCGAGGTCGAGATCTGCAACGGTGATAGTGTCCCCAAGTTTGAGTTTGGTAGTGTCAAAATCCTTGAACTCTACCAGCTTGCGCTTGGGAGTGGTTCCTGCCTTTTCGAAATGCCCTTTAAGGGGCTTGCTGGCGTGTTTCTCTTTAATATCGTCATAGGCAAGCTGTACAGCGGCATAACCATCTTTTTCAACTGTACGAATTTGCGTAACAACACACGGTCCAGCCTCGATAACAGTGCATGGAAGATTTTTTCCCTCGGCACTGAAAACGGAAGTCATTCCGATTTTTTTTCCAATTATTCCAGGCATGGTTGTTAATTTGGTGTAAATAAGTTAGTTAAATAGTCTCCGCACATTTTTTGCGGGCTGCAAATATATAACGTTTTTCTTTATCGGCCAAATAATCCGCTGATTTTCAATTATTATTCCGTTGATTTTCCGACAAACGGTTTTTCAAAATCGGAATTATTGAATTACCTTTATGATTTACTTGGGGAGTCATTCGGGAAGGAGACAAAAGAGGTCACTCAGGATGAAAAATATATTCAAAATATTACTTACTCTTATTTGCTTATATGTTTTTTTGGCAAAAATATATGCGATAGGTTTTTCTTTAGTAAAGCGTATTAGTGATTGGCCGGTGTTACTTGTAGATGTTGTAGTCCTATGTGCCTGCGTGCTCCTGGTTCTGTTTTTGTGGAGAAATAGAGCAAATATAAGATACGGGATAGTCTGGTGTATATTGATTGTCGGGGCGATTTTTGCACAACTTTATGTAGGATTATTCAACCTTTTGATAAAGGTTCCGGGTGTCGATCAAACGAGAGTTTTATGGGCTTTTGATCTGCCGAATTTGCTCTCTTTGCTGATTCTGGTGGTTTTGATGATAATGATTATAAAAAAGAAAGCTTGTTAGAAAAATTTAATATGAAAAAAAGCGGAATAATATTTTTGTTCTTGGTTTTATGTCTATCGGGTTGCAATAATTCCAATGTCCTGCCCGGGGCCAAAATAAGTTATCTTGAAAAATATCATTGTTGGCCATACGATGTGACTGTTTATTCTGTGGAAAATATTAAAATTGACTCATTATTTTACACCTATCCATTAAAACGATATTTTGGCAATAATACAAAGTACAATATCTCAACTTGGAAGAAATATAATGATTCGGATTGGAAGAAATATGATGATTCAGATACTTTGATTTGGTCCGGCATGAATAAGGTTCTTGAACAATGTGATGATAATATTGAGTTATATATGCATATAATGAAAGGAGAAGAAATTTACTATTCAGGTTCTTATCAATATATGAAGAACAGAGAAGGTAAGAAAGAAAGAAGCTATGAAAAGATATTATTTCTAGACTTAAAATCTAACAAGTTACACATATTTAAAGATGTCAATAAAACGAGTATCCTTGTTTTTTGTTCTTATTAGTTTTTGTGCGTCAGGACAAGATCTGTCCGGCACATATTACAGTGAATTCGGAACAAAAATAGAAATAAGAGGAAATGAATTGACTTATATCGAGCCTCATTTTTCCACCCCTGTCCGGTCCAATGACACCTTGGTAAAATGTACATTCGAGTGGGTTGATGCTAATTTTATAAAAATCAACTCAACCCCACCGGACATTATTGCCCTCAAAGGATTAAATGTAATACAGCACTCGGATAGCACTGTCATTGACAGCATAAAAATGTCTTTTTCAATTCCATATCAAAGGTGGAATCTTAAAATACAGATCCACACTGATACTTTTAAAACCTTTGATCTTGTCTATTCCCAAGGGAGCAGAGATGTGATGTTACCCAATAATGTCAGATCAATAACATTTTATATTGCTCCCGAACATATTATACCTCATACAGCAGATGGATTGTTTTATGGTGTTATTGGATTCAACCCATTTCAGGAGTTTGAAATAAAAGAGAATACTAATAAGGTTTTGATAGAAATCCCTGCCCTCGATGATTCTTTTTTCGAAAGATACTACATAAAAGATGATTATGCCAGGGTATCGAATGACTCCATTATGTGGAAAGGGGAAGTATTTGTAAAGGGTGCTGACGCTCCAAATCTGGAGTTATTTCAACTCGAAGGAGTGGCAGGTAATCAGTTAAATGAAATGATAATTTCAAGTATCAATTCCTATATTACTTGGAAAAAGAGTTTTGTAAAAGGTGGAATCAGTCTGCATGATACTTGTCATTATTGGATTTGTAAAGATGGCTTTCCTGCCGATTTTCCTTATGATAGTATGCAGAATGTTACCTTTTTGAGTTTTCATAATTGGAATGGTTTATCGAAATCGTTGAAAAAGGAATTAAAAAAAGGAATAGATGCCTGTTTTGTATGGTTAAAACTAACAGAGAGGCAGTTGATTATTGGCATTGGCGGTAGGAGAGTTAAACTTATTAAGAAAAATAATCTTGAAATCAGTATCGGCGATTGGTCTGTTTTTACTTATGAATACTCTTGCGAAAAGCAAAAATGGTTGCTTACCAATACCGAATACGGCGGTATTTAAGACCCCGCTCTGACACCATACCTTATTAATGAAGAGCATAAATTGTTTTTTGAAAAACGGAAGGATAAACAATGAAAAATAGAATCCTCGTAATCATTTTAGTATTTCTATCTACTATCTTTTTGAGCTGTAGTCCTCAATTCTGCCTGAAAAAGCGAACTGACAGAATAATTGAAAAATGCCATAAGCACACGGATACTGTTTATCTCTATTCTGTGGCTTTTAATGATTTTAATGTGGTGTGGTATCACAAAGACAATTTCATATACGGTTATAGGATCCAACCACACATTACCAGGCAATACGAACCCATTCAGGCAAGAAACAGTATTTTGGATGAGGATGGTTTTGACAAATACTTTGAGACTCTCCCTTTTAAAGAGATCCCCTGTTTTGAAACTGTTTTAGATGGAGAATGGATTAAAGTTTACATTAAAAATAGAGAGCCTTTGTTCAGTAGTATTGATGTAGAGTGTTTATTCAAGACCGGATATGAGCCCAACAGTTTTCCTTATGCACTCAGAGAAGATTTTATAAAACTCGGCGTCCGAAGTCTTCCAATTTTGGAAAAAACGCATTCCGAATAAGTAAAAATAGCGTATAATAACGATTTAAAATCTCTTCGTCTATTGTTTGCGCTCTTTCTTTTTGTTCGTAAAGTACATAGACAGTAAAAAGATAGCTTGAACCAAGAAGAGTGCACTAATAATGTACTTATTGGTTATTACATCGAATAGAACCAATACGAACGAAATGATCAAGATAAGTTGTGAAGTGATAAATAAGTATTTCATATATTAATAATTTAATCCAAATGTCCAAAGTGGTATGACATTAAGATAACCAAACTCAATATCATCTTTTACGACAAACGATTTACCGTCTTTTTCTATCTGTTTTTGTTTTTTCTTTTTTCCGCCCACTTCAAACGTATATCCATTTACAATAAAATCGGCTTTTTTGCCTGAAATAACGTCATTTTTCACACGCATCTGATTGAAGAAAAATGTTTCTCTGATATTTCCCGTTTTAGATTTGTCGCCAACCAAGTTAAAAATGATGTTAGTATTGTCGAGATAGACTTTATCGACTTTTCCCAATCCACGAATGCCGCCTGTTTCATCACGAAGTTGTGCTATAAGTCCTGCTTGCTCCATATATAAAAAATAGTCGTCCAACGAGTTTCTGCTCACACCAATCATTTCGGCAATTTTAGTGAAATTTGGCTTGAATGGAACACTTTCGGCAATGATGGCAAGCAGACGTTTTAACTTTCTTGCTGTTCCCACATTTAGGTTGGCATATTGCGGAATATCCGTTTCCAATGTCTGTACAATAACCTGCCCCAAACGTATGCTCATCTCGTTTTCAATTCCGAAAGGATAATATCCGTATTTTAAATACTCCTTGAATAGTGGTAAAGGATGATCTATACCGGGAAGTTTTGCTTCATTGTTGATAATTTGTGTAAACGAAAAGACCGGTATATCGTAATTATGAAATAGTTTCAGATATTCACGAAAAGAAAGTCCTTGCAATTTATAAATAATGGCACGACGACTCAAATCGGCAGAGCCTTTCAGTATATTCAATATGGAGGAACCGGTAAATACAATTTTCAGCTTAGGATAGGAGTCGTAAATATTTTTTAATTCCTGAGACCAATTGGCGTATTTATGAATTTCATCAATAAACAGATATTCTCCCGCATTTTTATGAAACTCATCGGCCAAATCTATCAGCTTATGTTCGCTGAAATACATATCGTCTGCCGAAACATATAATGTATTCTTGACGCTTAGATGTTCCTTTATCCGTTGTAAAATCATTGTGGTTTTACCAACGCCACGTCCACCGATAATTCCAATCATACGACTTTGCCACGATATTTTTTCATATAAATATCGTTTGAAATATGTTGTCGTGTTGAGTAGAAGTGTTTCAAATTTCTGATAAAAAGCTTTCATCGTTGTATCTATTTTTTGCAAATATATACAAATCGCACAACAAAACAAGCAATATTTTGAAAAATTGCTCAACGAGTTGTGCGTTTTGGTGAAAATGTGATAAATAACCCCGAAAGCTTACGGCTTTCGGGGTAGTATCAGCAACAAAGATTCCGTGAGTTTATTCCCACCTGAGTCTTTTGACGGTTTTAATCATTTCGCGTTTCATCCTGGGTGAAAGCTCCTGAGTGGCGAGCCATCCGTTGATGGTGTTGGCTATCTTTTCCCTTTCAACGGAATAATCAAACCAACCGAGTGCCTCAATCATCACGAGGCGGGTATATTCACTCTGAGAGGCATTGCCGGCGACCTCAAGCAGCTCATCAACCTTCCAATGGAGTGGATTGTTGCGTAGGGTCCTCATTTCGGATTCTCTTTTTAGATCATCCGCATTGAGGTCTTTGATGGTCTCCATCATTTTTGGTATATTGTTGAAGAAATATCCCATATTCTTCGCAATATCTTCAGGCAGCTCATCGTGCTTTAATAGGCTCAGAGCCCCTTGGGCCGCATATTGTGTGCGAACCACTTCATGCGAATGGCGCACGATATCGATAAGCTCATCTTTACAATTCTCCGCTCCCATTTTACCCGCATAGTGGCAGGATTGTCTGCGGATCATCTCGAAGTGGTCGAAAATTCCCTTTTCTACCACTTTTAAAGTATTTTCGTCCACAAAAGGAGCAATAGCCGTCAACGCCTGCAAACGTACAATCCAGGATTTATCCTTGTCAAAGATTTCAGCCAGATCAGCAGAGTTGAGCTCTCCAAGTTCGGTGAGCTTTTTCACTGCCATTGCGCGGAATATCGGCTCCCTTGCATTGAGGAAATCCTCCCAATATTCGCTGCCTCCGACACCCTCATTCTTCATCTTGCCGTCCAATATATAAGACTGATACGCGAGTGCGCGGGAAATCTCAGCTGCATCCACTCCTTCCGGAGCCGTGAATCTGAAAGTGGGATCACCGATCATATGAGCTTCGAGATAGCAAACTTCCTTCTGCCAGAAACCCGCCCTGATGCCGAGCGCCAGGTAGCCGATAAGCTGATCGGCCCATTTGTCCTGAAGCACGTTGACCGTATTACCCTGGGCCACCACATTGCGTCCATCATTGAAAATATGATAACCTGCAACATAGCCTTTCTCGTGGAAAGAACCGTTGTAGCAAGCATTGAAGATGGTCAACCTTGCACCGGTTTTGAGCTTCTGGATATCCTCAAGTACGATATTAATATCTGCGGCTGCAAGGGAGTCGTTAACCCTTTCAGCTTCCAATGCTTCATCCGAGAAGAGTGCAGGGTCCAGATGATAGTGCTCCGTCATCTCCTTGATATATTCCTCTTTCTTTTCGGGATTTCTCTTTACTGCACGGCGGAGATCATTCCTGAGTGTGCGTTTGAGAGATTCGATGTTCTCTCCGATAGTATATGCGGGAGCAAGACCGTTGATGTACTGGGTCTCGGGAGCTCCGTGCTCGCTGAACATCATCACATCGGTTCCCGGCCGCTGGATCTCGTTGTACAACTTAAACTTCATATAGTCGTCCTGTCTGAAGTTGTAGAATTTGTTGCCGGATGCCTTTTTGAATGCCTGCGGGAAATATTCCCTGAAAAGCATGGGCTGCTGTCTCCATACATTCAGACAATCGGAGTTGTATCCGTGCCCTGCAAAGAAAATGAAATGGTCGAGGGGGTTGACCTCTTTATGAGCGGCAACCACCTTCTGCAAATATTTTTTCATTACCTCCATCTTATCGCCCGGAAAATCCTCGGGGACACGCATACGTGCCGAATAGAAA
>Ga0255346_1002591_pt1 | contig 22554 bp, 20 predicted proteins | sample wastewater_treat_FD_194410 | JGI IMG/M metagenome (GOLD analysis project Ga0255346, IMG submission 194410) | Wastewater microbial communities from Lulu Island WWTP, Vancouver, Canada - plant22 | ecosystem: Engineered > WWTP > Wastewater > Unclassified | place: Canada: Vancouver, British Columbia... | reverse complement strand
AAATGATACGGTAACGAAAAGTGAATTTTTAGCCACTTACTCCAAAAATAATTCATTAGCTGACGCTACGGAAAAGGATTTAAGAGAGTATTTATCTCTATTTATTAATTTTAAACTTAAAGTTAACGAAGGGAAAGCCCTTAAAGTGGATACTTCCGCCAACTTTCAACGAGAACTCCTCTCCTATCGTAATCAGTCGGCACAACAATATTTGATTGATAAAGAGGTAACCGAAGCGCTTATAAATGAGGCTTTTGAACATTCTAAATATCATTTAAGGGCTTCGCATATATTGATAAAGTGTAGCGAATCGCCGAAAGATACGTTGGCAGCATATAAAAAAGCGATGCAAATTCGTAATGAAATATTAAACGGGCTTGATTTTGGGGACGCTGCCGTTAAATACTCTGATGACCCTTCGGCTCGGGATAGAGTGAGTCCTCAAAATAACCGTTTTCAACCCGGCAATAAAGGAGATATCGGTTACTTCACCGTTTTTAACGTTATTTATCCGTTTGAAACAGCGGCTTATAATACGCCTGTCGGCACAATTTCAATGCCTGTTAGAAGTATAATCGGCTACCATTTGATATATGTAACCGATAAAATTCCTGCTATTGAAAAAATTAGCATCGCTCAAATTTTTATTCAAGACAGCTTAGCTAAAAATGGGAAAATGCTGCCCGAAACGAAGGCAAAACTCGATTTTATACAAAAGAAATTGAAAAAAGGTGAGGCTTTTGCGGAAATGGTTACTCAATATTCTGACGACAAAAGTTCAATCAGTAAAGGCGGTGTCGTTGACCCTTTTGCACCGCAACGAAGACAAGGGGATTTTGTAAAAAGCTGTATCTCTCTTGAGATTGACGACTATTCCGAGCCTATCCCCACATTTCACGGTTGGCATATTGTGAAACTCAATAATATTGAATACATTAAGCCGTCAGAAGAATCAAAATATTTCCTTAAAAACAAAATTAGTAGAGACGCACGCTCTTTTAAGAGTCAGGAAGCATTAATAGAAAAATTGAAAGAGGAGTATTTTTATCATGAAAAAGGGAAAAAAGCGGCTTTTATTTTCTTAGTAAAGAATATGCCCGTTGAATATTTTCAATCAACAAAAACAAACCTTGAAGATTTGCCCGGAATTGATGATTTAAAACCTATATTTACTTTTGCCGGAAGAGCCGTTACAGTGAAAGAGTTTGCTAAATTTATCTCTCGTTTTCAAGGTCTTACGCCCGAGAAAGATATAGTTGCATTTTTAGAAGAAAAATATCCGGATTTTGTAACGGAAACAATGTTAAAATTTGAAAATGAAAACTTGGAAGCAAAGTATCCGGAATTTAAAAATTTAGTTACCGAGTATCATGAGGGAATGATTTTATACGAAATAAATTCTGCCGAAGTGTGGATGAAAGCGGTACAAGATACAGTGGGATTACGGGCTTATTATGAAGAGATAAAAAATAATTATCCGATTAGCGAGCAAGATCCAACGCCGCAAGCATTTGAGGATATTAAGGCGACTATCATTAACGAATACCAAAACTATCTCGAAAAGAATTGGCTGGAAAGATTGAGAGCAAAATATCCTGTTGTCGTTGATGAAAAGGTATTTTCTTCTATTCTAAAAAAATAGCAATTGAAAAAATTTTCTTTTATCTTACTAATTTTTCTCTGTTTTGCTTGTAAAAAAGGCAGTGATATTGCTATAGCGGAAGTGTATGGCAAAAAACTCTATTTATCTGATATTAAGGAAATTATTCCGCCAAATCTCAGCGAAGAGGATAGCGTAGATTTCATTCAGCAATACGCCGAACAGTGGTGTAAAGAAAAGGTTATCTTGCATGAAGCTAATAAGCATTTATCATTTAAGGAGCGTGATTTTTCAAAACAAATTAAACAGTTTAGAGAACAATTAATCATCAACGCTTATTATGACAAAATTACTGCTGATAGCAGTTTTCACCACATACCGCAAAGAGAAGTTGTTGCTTTTATGGAGAAAAATGGGATGAGAAGTGATATTGATAAAGAAATTATCAAACTTAACTACGTTAAATTGTCGCAAAAATCGAAGCTGATTCCGCAAATTAAAGCCATTCTTTTTGATGATGAAAAAAGAATCAGCGAAAAGGCGAAAATTGAAAAATTGTGCGGCGATTCCATAGAATATTATATAGAAGATGACAAATGGTTTTATCTTGACGAGATAGCTGCGGAATTACCTTTGCGTATTGCTAATAAATCATCAATAAGAGCCCAAAATCAATATTTTGAAGTAGAGGAAAATAGATTTCACTATTTAATCGTATTGCTGGATTATAGAGCGAAGCAAACAAATAGTGAAATCTCAAATAGTGAATATAGAAATGTACGTTTGCTATTAGAACAACAAAGAAAGAGAGACTTCTTTCAACAAAAAAGCGACCAACTTTATCAAAAAGCTAAAAAGGAGAAAAAAGTTATCATATTTCAGTAAAACGGTGTAAGAACTTTTATTTTTCGCTAAAAAATGGAGTTGAAAAGTTTTAAACAATTTTTGTGCAAAGAATCCAACTTTATTTGTATATTGCAACGCTAAAAAAAAATAATCTTTTTTATCGAAGAAAACCTCATAACATATTGAATTGAAATGATTTATTATAACAGAAGGCGACCCGGATTTTATTCTCTAATTGTTTTAATTTTATTATTTTGTCCCTTTTCCGGCTTTGCTTCTGGTGAAAAAACGGAAAAGTTTGACCCGGGAACTTTTATTGTATCTCATATAACGGATAGTTACGGTTGGCATCTTGCCGGGGAAGGTGAAAAATCTATCGGCATTCCATTACCCGTTATTCTCATTGATAACGGCAAACCTGTCTTTTTCATGTCCAACAAATTTCATCACGGGCATGCGGCATATCACGGGTATGCTCTCGGTTTCACTCCCGAAACGAAAGGGGGAATTGTAAAATTAGGTGGGGAACATAGCGAATATACGGGGCTTTTAGAAGAGAATAAAACTTATCTATTGGATACGCAAGCCTCCCTTATTGACGTCTCTATTACAAAAAATGTATGTGCTCTTTTTATCTCTATTATCCTTTTAAGCATTATTTTTCTATCGGTTGCCAAACAATATAAGAGACGTGAAGGGAAGGCACCGAAAGGTTTACAATCTCTCTTAGAACCGGTAATACTCTTTATTCGAGATGAAATCGCCATTCCGTCTATCGGAGAAAAAAAATACAAAAAATATCTTCCTTATTTACTTACACTTTTCTTTTTCATTCTCTTTAACAATCTTATGGGATTGATTCCTATTTTTCCCGGTGGAGCGAATCTTACAGGAAACCTTGCAGTAACGGGTGTTTTAGCACTTTTAACTTTTTTGATTACCACTTTTTCCGGAAATAAAAATTATTGGAAACATATCTTTAATACTCCCGGCGTGCCGTGGTGGTTGAAGTTCCCTGTTCCGTTAATGCCTATCGTAGAACTAATCGGTATTTTCACAAAACCTTTTGTCTTAATGATTCGTCTTTTTGCGAATATTACGGCAGGACACATTATCATTTTAGGATTTCTCGGGCTTATTTTTATTTTCGGAGAGATGACTCCTGCTTTAGGCTACGGAGTATCGGTAGTTTCCATCATTTTCTATCTCTTCATGGGATTATTAGAATTGATTGTCGCTTTTGTACAAGCCTTTGTCTTTACCCTACTGACGGCTCTCTATGTTGGTTTAGCTATTGAGGAACACCACGAAGAGGCTATTCCTACTTCTTCAACAAATGAAAATATTGAACAAAAACCTTAATTTAACGAAATATATATTATTAACCTTTTTATTCACCATTAAAAAAACAAAATCATGTCATTATTAACCTTATTACAAGCTGCTAGTGATTTAACTGCTATCGGCAAAATGGGCGCCGGTATTGGTGCTGGGATTGCGGCTATTGGTGCCGGACTTGGGATTGGTAACATCGGAAAGAGCGCTCTCGAATCCTTAGCACGTCAACCCGAAGTTAGCGGTGACATTAGAACGAATATGATTCTAATGGCTGCTTTCGTGGAAGGAGTTGCTCTTTTTGCTATCGTAGTTTGTCTACTAATTGCCATAGCTTAACAGAACTAAAAAATGTCTCTTCACGATTGGTGAAGAGACATTTTTTCAAGTAAAATGCTATTAAACAAAACGAATATTTATATATATAGATAAAATATTATGGAAATTATCAAACCCTCATTTGGTCTCATTTTCTGGATGCTCATCGGCTTTGGAATCCTATTTTTCATTTTAGCTAAATATGCGTGGCCGATAATTAGTAAGTCTATTGCAGACAGAGAACAAAAAATAGAAGAACAGTTAGCTGCCGCCGCACAAGCACGTGAGGATATGAAAAATCTCAAATCCGAACATCAAGCTTTATTAACTTTGGCTAAAGAAGAACGTGATACCATCCTCGCAGATGCCCGTAAGTTAAGAGATAAACTATACGACGAAGCTAAAGATAAAGCAGATGAAGAAGCTCAGCAAATTATTAAAGACGCTAAAAAAGCAATCAATTTTGAGAAAATGAAAGCTATGACAGAAATGAAAAATGAAATAGCTAATATGTCTATTGAGATTGCTGAAAAAATTTTGCGACAAGAACTTGCCGATAAAGATAAACAAGAAAAACTGGTGGACAAGTGGATTAATGAAGTAAATCTGAATTAATAACGTGACGAAATAAACAACTAATAATAGAGATGAAAAAATGTACTAAAGTACCTAATAGATATGCGAATGCTTTATATGTATTCTCTCTTGAAGAAAAACAACTAGAGGGAGTTTTTAAAGATGTTAAGTTTATTAGAAATGTGCTGGCTGACAATAAGGAGCTTAAGACTATTATGGAAAGTCCCGTTATTGTTCCTAAGATAAAAAGTAACATCTTCTCCCAACTATTTGAAAATAGAATTAACTCTATTACCTACGGTTTCCTTGACTTGATTGTCAGAAAAAGACGCGAACCATCTCTTTTTCAGACACTTGATGCTTTTATAAACTATTATCATCGTCACCATAACATAAAAGTAGCTACATTAACATCAGCAATTCCACTAAATAATGAGCTTATTGAAAAAATAAAAATCGTATTGGAAGAACAAACAAATTCAACGATTCAAATCCAAACCCAAATTAAACCTGCAATTATTGGGGGATTTATCGTCCAGGTTGAAGATTACCTTGTAGATGCAAGTTTATTAGGAAAAATCAATCGCTTAAAAAGAGAGTTTGCGACCAATATTTATCAAGCAGGTTTTTAACATACAAACTATTGTAAAACAATAAAATAACGATTATATTAACTTATAAAAAAATAGAGATGTCAGAAATAAAACCTTCAGAAGTAACTGCTATTTTACGTCAACAATTACAAAATTTTGATTCCGGCACCAGTCTTGACGAAACCGGCATTGTTTTAGTCGTAGGTGACGGCATTGCCCGTGTTTACGGATTGCATAACGCACAGTCCGGAGAATTGGTAACTTTTGAAAAAGAGGATCAATCTTTAATGGGCATTGTTTTAAATTTGGAAGAAGACAACGTTGGGGTTGTACTCTTAGGCGACTCCGGGTCGTTAAAAGAGGGCGACTTATGTAAACGTACAAGACGCATTGCTTCTATCAAAGTGGGAGAAGGACTTTTAGGAAGAGTTATTAATACACTGGGAGAACCTATTGACGGTAAAGGTCCTATTGAAGGGGAGTTATATGAAATGCCCATTGAACGTAAAGCTCCGGGAGTTATCTTTCGTCAACCTGTTAAAGAACCGCTTCAAACGGGACTAAAAGCAATTGATGCGATGATTCCTATCGGTCGTGGACAACGTGAGTTGATTATCGGCGACCGTCAAACCGGTAAAACAGCTATCGCTGTTGACACTATTATAAATCAAAAAGAGTTTTACGATAAAGGAGAACCCGTTTATTGTATTTATGTAGCCGTTGGACAAAAAGGTTCTACGGTAGCAAATATTGTTAAGATACTTATGGAAAGCGGGGCCTTACCTTACACCGTAATTGTAACGGCTACCGCATCGGATGCGGCGGCAATGCAATTTTACGCTCCTTTTGCCGGAGCTGCTATCGGTGAATTTTTTAGAGATACCGGACGCCCTGCCTTAATTATTTATGACGACCTTTCAAAGCAAGCGGTGGCTTATCGCGAAGTTTCGTTATTACTCCGAAGACCTCCCGGACGTGAAGCTTATCCCGGTGACGTGTTTTATCTTCACTCCCGTCTTCTTGAACGTGCCGCTAAAATCATCGAATCCGATGAGATTGCTGCTAAGATGAATGACCTTCCTGAAGTGCTGAAACCGATGGTTAAGGGAGGTGGCTCGCTTACCGCTCTTCCTATTATTGAAACGCAAGCCGGAGACGTCTCCGCCTATATCCCAACAAACGTAATTTCTATTACCGATGGACAAATATTCTTAGAGACTTCCCTATTCAATGCCGGTATTAGACCTGCTATCAATGTCGGCATTTCAGTTTCTCGTGTGGGTGGGAATGCTCAAATTAAATCAATGAAAAAAATTGCAGGAACTTTAAAATTAGACCAAGCTCAATATCGTGAATTGGAAGCCTTCTCGAAATTCGGCTCCGATGTGGACGTGGCTACGAAGAACGTACTCGAACGAGGTGCACGTAACGTAGAAATTTTAAAACAACGCCAATATTCTCCGTTGAAAGTTGAAGAACAAATTGCTATTATCTTCTGTGGAGTTAAAGCACTTCTGCAAAAAATACCCGTTAACAGAATTACCAATTTTGAGCATGAATATTTAGAAACATTACGTGAAAAACATCAAGATATACTGGATACTTTGAAAAAAGGAGTAATTGATGATGAAATAAGTGCCAAGTTGGAAGAGATATGTAAGAGTGTTGCAAAAAAATATGAAATTTAGAGTAAGCTATGGCAAATTTAAAAGAGATTAGAGTAAGAATAGGCTCGGTACAATCAACTCAAAAAATTACCGGAGCTATGAAGATGGTTTCTGCTTCTAAACTAAGAAGAGCACAAAATGCCATTCTCGGACTTCGCCCCTACTCTAATAAATTAAATGAATTATTACAGCAAGTTTCTCAAAATCAAGATAATAACGAAGACATCAAACTGTTTGAACAACGTCCTATTGAAAAAGTTATTCTTATTGTAATTACCTCCAATAAGGGATTATGCGGAAGTTTTAACAGCAACATTATTAAAGAAGCTCAGCGTCATATTGAAGAAAAATATGCTACGCAAGCTTCGAAAAATAATGTAAAATTAATTTGCCTCGGACGAAAAGGGAAAGAGCAACTTAGTAAAAAATTTGAAGTTATTCAATGTTACGAATCACTGGTTGACGCACCAAAATTCACAGATACTACTAAAATTGCGCAATATTTAATTGAAGAATATGAAGCAAAAAATGTTGATAAAATTGAGATTATCTATAATCGTTTTATCAATCCTGCCACACAAACCATTGAAATCGAAAACTTCCTTCCTGTTACAAATAAAACTTCAACAACACAAGAAACTACATTGTCCAACTACCTTTTTGAACCCTCTATGCAAATTATTCTAAAGGAGTTGATGCCGAAAATTTTAAAAGTACAATTTCATAAAACTGTAATCGACTCCGTAGCTTCGGAACATGGCGCTCGTATGACCGCTATGCACAAAGCTACAGACAATGCTAATGAAATACTGAAAGATTTAAAATTAAAATATAATAACGCTCGCCAAGCTGCTATTACAAAAGAACTAATAGAAATAGTCGGCGGCGCCGAAGCTCTTAATGAATAATATTTACTAATAGCATTTTTTAAAAAAAAATTCACTTAAAAAAATAAAATTGCAGATTTTATTTCTAAAAAAAACTATTTTTGTCCTCTTAATTATAGTCATAGTATCAATTATAAATTAAAAAAGAAAAAAATGAAAAAATATGCCCTTTTTACTAGAAATATAATGAGTCTACTTTTAATTGCTTTAGTTTTCATCTCCGTTTCTTGTAAAGAGAAAAAAGAAGTAATTACAAATGTAACTGACAGAAACGGTAACAATTACAAAGTTGTCGTTATTAATGAAAAATATTGGATGGCAGCAAATCTTAAATCTACCAAAACTAAAAGCGGACAAAATATTACCATCGCAACCGCACCTACGCAATGGAGTACAACACAGGCATGCTGTTCTTGGTACGCTTACAACCCTACGTATCAATATTATCAAGATTGTGGATTGTTATATAACTCGGTAGCTATGAAAACAAATCCATGTCCTGAGGGCTGGCGTGTACCTAGCGCTTCCGAATGGAACAGTATGATTAAATCTCTTGGCGGCGCTAATGTAGCCGGAGGAAAACTTAAATCTAAAAACAATCATGAATATTGGGTAGGGAATACAGGAGCAACTAATTCAACCGGATTCAATGCTTACGGAAGCGGTTTCTCTAATAACGGCAATTGTCTCGGCTATCGAACCAGCGCCCATTTTTGGACAAGCGACATGGCAATAAGAGAATTAGCCGCTAATAATACCGCCGTATCGTTCGCAAACGGAAATACAACTGACGGGTACAGCATTCGATGCATTAAAGATATGGATTAAAGTATATTTTATACTAAATCATAGTTTAGCAAAACAAAAGGAAAAAAGTAACTTATTATTACTTTTCCAAATTTATTTAACAATATTACAACTTTTTTGACTGATAGTTTCAGTAAAAATTGTATTATTGCATAATCAAAATAAATAGTAATTCTTTTAATTATAATAAGATGGCAAAAATTTTCGAACAAGAAAGTGGAGTCAATGTAATAGCAGAAGGCTCAAATCTTACAGGCAACATTGTTACATCAGGTGATTGCAGAATTGATGGCACTATGAAGGGTAATATTCAATCAAATGCAAAAGTAATTGTAGGGGCAACCGGTAGCGTAGAAGGAGAAATTGTTTGCAAAAATATTGAAATTGAAGGAAAAATTAAAGCAAATATTAACGTGGGCGAGCTATTGTGCATTCGTTCTAATGCAACACTCATCGGCAATGTCATAGCCGGCAAACTCTCCATTGAACCTGGTGCAAATTTTGTCGGTAATTGCAAAATGCAAAATATAAAAACCGAAATTCCCGTTGTTGAAAAACCTGAAGAAGAAAAATGAGCTCTTCTAAAAAGAAAAACACTCCTCTTAATAGTTACATGCGCTATTCCGGCATGGCTTTTCAAATGGGCATCATCATTGCTGCCGGAACATTCGGTAGTATCAAATTAGATAAATGGTTAAACACGAAACCCCTCTTTACAATTGTTGGTTCCTTGCTCTCCATCGCTATTGCTATGTACTTGTCTTTAAGAGACTTCTTCCCCCCTAAAAATAAAAAATAAATTTTATGCTGAAAATCACTTTTAAAAAATATCTGTTCCGACTTCTTGTTTTCTCAATTTGTTTAACCGGAATTACCTTCGCTATGCAGCTATATTGCCCTGCTTATACCTCTTCTTCACTACCCTATATCATACTTTTTTTCTTTTTCGTAATGCTATTTACCCACTATATTATTTTACGCGGAATCCATAAAGAAAATAAAAAATTTGTCTCTAACTACTTATTAGCAACCATTATCAAATTTGTCTCATATCTAATCTTTATTACTGTTCATTTGCTCGTATTTAAAGAAAATCGAATTTTATTTGCCATTTCATTCTTAGTTATCTACCTTTTATACTCTATTTTTGAAATTTTCACCGTTAAAAGAGACCAAAAAGAGAGTTAAACCGTACTTTCTATATTCTTATGAATAATCATGTTTTAATTGTTGATTCCGTTCATCAAACGTTGATAGATAATTTAGCTTCCCTTAATCTTATTTGTGAAGTCAATCAATCAATGAGTTATGACGATTTCTTGCTTTCTTCTAAAAAATATTGTGGGTTAATCATTCGTAACCGTTTCCCTATTGATAAAAAGTTAATTGACGCTAAAAGTGAATTAAAATTCATTGTTCGGATTGGCTCCGGGATAGAACATATTGATTCTGAATACTGTTCGAGAAAAGGTATTGCCTGTATTTCAACTCCCGAAGGCAACGCCCCGGCTGTCGCAGAGCATAGTTTAGCGCTCACCTTGGCGGCTTTAAAACATCTTTTCAGTGCCGATAAAGAGGTGCGACAAGGAGAGTGGCTTCGTAACAAAAATAAAAGTTACCAGCTCTCTTCGGCAACGGTAGGCATTATTGGCTACGGAAATACCGGGCAAGCCTTTGCAAAGCTGCTACGACATTTGGGCTCTACAATTCTGGTTTACGATAAATATAATCACGGATTTCCCGATGACTGGATTCGAGAAGTAACGCTCGGCGAGTTGTTACAAAAAAGTGATATTATCTCAATTCATATCAATTATACACCTGAGAATCACTATTTTATAAATAAAGAGACATTTAATCTTTGTAAAAAAGGGGCAATTTTCATTAACACCTCGCGAGGTGCCGTCGTCAATACTGCCGACTTGATTGACGCCTTGAACAATAAAAAAATCCGAATGGCGGCGCTGGACGTATTGGAATTTGAAAACAGCAACCTCCAGATTCCGCCTAAAAGTGAATGGAATAACACTTTGCAAACGTTAAGTGAAATAGATAACGTCATTCTCACGCCGCATATCGCCGGACAGACTTACGATGCAGACAAAAAACACGCCGAAATTGCTTTTAAGAAGATTAAAGCATTTTTAAATTTATAATTTTATTTTTTTCTTTAGGGCGTGCCCCCTCGCTTCGCTCGGGGTCGGTCTCCGCCTCCAAGTCCGCAGGAAGGAGCTATGAATAGCATAGTCGAAAAAGGAGCTTCTAAAGTCGCTCTTTTTCTCCTTGCTCTTCAAAGCTCCTTCCTTTGCGGGCTATACGGCTGCGCCCTCACGCACGCCAACTTGCTTGTACCATCCAAGACTTTTAAGTCGTGGACGGTGTTATTATACTGATAGTGTGTGTTTTAGCAAAACTTATTTTATTATCATGTCACCCCTTCGGGGTTCATTTTTCACTCTCCGTTTTAGACTTAAATGGCTCTGCACGAACAAGTTTCTCGCGTGAGGCGCTTAGGTGGAAAGCCCGCAAGGGCGGAAGCCGCTGGGGACGCGGCGGCAAAAAAGCGAGCTTGTAAGCTCTTTTTGCCGCCGCGTCCCCACGGCTTGTGCCCGCGGACTTGGAACCGGGCGCCGACCCGTGAGCGTTAGCGAACGGGACACGCCCTAATAAAAATTAAAAAGAAAATTAGTATCCTGAGAAGTTTTTTATGGTAACAGATGCTGATGATGGAATTTTTCAATCTTATTCCAAAGGTGCACTCGCTCTATGCCTCGCACATTGTGCTCGTGAGCCGGATAGACAAAATAGTCCAACTGAATCCCATCTTCCACGGCTTGCCGCAAAAGCTCTAAGGAGTGCTGCCAAACAACGGTGGGATCTTGCGCCCCATGCATAACCAACAACTCGCTTTTAATATTCGACACCTTGGGCAAAATATCTGCCTGCTCATAACCTATGGGATTCTCATCCGGCGTATCCATGTAACGTTCGCCGTACATAACCTCATATTTTCGCCAATCCACAACGGGACCACCACAACTTGCAGACTTAAACAAGTCGGGATAAGTAGAAATTAATGTCAAAATCATAAAACCACCGTAACTCCAACCGTCTAAGCCTAAGCGAGTTGTATCGACAAAAGGCAAACGTTTTAAATAATTGATTCCCAAGATTTGGTCTTCAACCTCAAGAATTCCCAGCTGTCGATGAATACATTTTTCAAATTCTGCACCACGATAAGCAGTTCCGCGATTATCCAACGTGAAAATAACGTACCCTTTTTGGGCTAAATAGTGCAAAAAGACGCCCCCGCTCATAAAAGTATTGGTAACCATTTGCGAATGAGGACCGCCGTAAACATAAATTAAACAAGGATAAGAAGAAGTCGGATTAAAATTGGGGGGATAAATCATCCTGCAATAAAGCTCAATCCCTTGTTGATTTTGGATAGAAAAAATCGAATCTTGCCACTGTAAACAATTCTTGTAAGGATTCTCTGCCCGTAACAACTCCTTTTTAAACTTCCCGTCGCTACTACTCAATTCAATAAGACGAGGCGTCTTCAAATTTTGAAAATAGTCTACGAAATATTGCTTATTTGATGAAAATTGCAGCGAATGAGTTCCCAATTCAGGGGTAAGATTAACCAATTTCCCATTTTTTAGATTGAGCGAATAGACCTCTCGGTTAGTCGGATTACTTCGGTTTGTTACAAAAAAAAGTAACTTTTCCTCACTGTCAACTCCCAAAGACTCAATCACTTCCCAATCTCCTTTGGTGAGTTGCTTAATCAATTTTCCATCTTTATCATGCAAATAAAAGTGATTCCAGCCGTCCCTATTGCTTTGTAAAATTAAATTGCCATTTTTAAGAAAAAGAGGACGCGAACTGGGTTCTACATAGCGAGGGTCTCGCTCTTCCCACAGCACGGCTATTTTTTCTCCCGTTTTCACGTCATATTTTATTAGTTTTGCGTGATTCTGCGCACGATTCAGATGATTAATAAATAGATATTTTTCATCAGGAGAAAAGGTGATATTGGTAAGAAACTCGCCATCTTCTAAATCGGTTTTAATATAATGATAAATCGGAACATTCACTTTTGTAGAACTGTCTACATCGAAAATTCCGACTGTTACTTGATGGCTCTTTTGCCCTGCCATAGGATATTTTATCAATTTGACTTCCGCAATGAGTGGAGAGGTATTAACAAGCGGATAATCTTTCACTTGCGACTCGTCCATACGATAAAAAGCAATAAAATTGCCATTTGGAGAAAAATATTGTCCTTCCTCTATCCCCCACTCGTGCCGATGAACCGCTTCGCCAAATTGAATATTTTTTCCCGTATCGGGGCATAATAGGATTCTTTGATAACCGTTTTTAATACTATAAACATAAACATTCCCGTCCTCTTCTTTAGCTACAAAAAGCCTATGCATAAGTTGTCTATCTATAACCGAAGTGGGCAAGTCGTCTTCAACCGACCAATTCTCCTCATCTTTTGTCAATATAATTTTTAATGAAGGAAAATAGAGTTCGTTCTCACTAATCCACGTATAAGAGGGAAATCGGTTAAAAGAAAAAGCCGGGAGTAATTTTTCCAATCGAGAAAAGGTAAGGAAAGTCTCTTCTTTGTCGGTTTTGGCAGAGACTAAAACGATATTATCATCTTTGACAAACGAGTATTGCTCCGTATCAGGTCTCCAAGAGAGATTTTGCAAATCGTCAAGTTTATATTTCCCTTTAAAAACACCCTCTAAGTCAATAAGTTGCTCTTGAGGATAGATTCCAATAATAGTAGTTGCGATAAAAATTAATGATAAGAAAAATTTTTTCATATTTGGAGTAATGAATAATAATTAAAAAGCATTAGAAGTTTTTGATACAAAGATATAAAAAAAGGAGACTGCCTGTATTTTTGAGCCAGCTCCTTTTTTTCAGAAAATCAACTATTGAATTTAGTTTATTTCATCACTATTTGCCTCTATCTCTTCGGTAATATCTTCTGTTACTTCTTCAAGCTCTTCTACTTCTTCCGTAATAATTTCATTACCGTTGTAGTAGTCATTTAAGATATTGAGGTTTTTAATAAATAAATCAGTGGCTTTGGCTATTTCATCTTTTTTACTTTCAATAGCTTGAATATATTTTTCTTCGTAGCCATTTGACTTTTTACCTTTACTAATTCTTTCTTTATCTTTTTTAATATTAGAGTTAATGCGATTAATTAATTCATAGTACTCTTCGGCTAATTTTTTCAGCTGTCTGTATTCTGAATCTTTATTTTCCTCTTTATTTTTCGTAGGATTAATTCCATCTATAACCCCATCTTGATTAAATTTTTCAAACGTAGAGTTAAATTGATTAAGTTTAGAAATACTTAAGTCAACATCTTCTACAGCATTTTGTTTTGAGCAAGCTACTGTCATTAACGATAAAACTGCAATAGCTAAAAAATATGTTATCTTTTTCATTTTTTTAAAATTCAAATTAATTATTTAGTGATTTTTTCTAACCATTTTAACATTGCTAACATTGTAATCATTGATAATAGACAAGCCACAACGAAAACTGTCCATGTTAGCCATAGTGGCGTGCTTTCATATAAAATAGCACCGATAAACAACAACTGATTTCCTATTGCTGTTGCACCTAACCAACCTCCCTGCATTAGTCCTTGCAAATGAGGCGGAGCAACTTTCGAAACAAAAGAGATGCCGAGCGGACTAATAAAAAGTTCTGCAACCGTTAATATAAAATATGTTCCTATAAGTAAGAAAGGAGAAACTTTAAGCGAATTGTCCAACGGACTACTTTGTATATCTTTAAATAGTGGTAGGTCGTAAGAGCCGATTGCCATAACAACGTATGCAGTCGCGGCTATTCCCATACCGATAGCAATTTTCTTCGGTGTTGAAGGCTCTTTTCCTCTTGCTCTAAGCCACCCAAAGAAAGCCATAATAATAGGAGTAAGGAACACAATGAAAAATGGATTAATAGATTGGAAAATTTCAGCTCCTTGTATTGTTACAAAACCTAAATTAATTTTAATTCCCGATAAATCGGTATAATCACGTGCAAACATAGTTAATGTTAAACCGTTTTGATGGAAAGAAAACCAGAAGAAAATTACAACTGCAAAAACAGCTAATAAAGCATATATACGCTGTTTAATTTCTTTAGCGTCCATAGTAATTTCTACTTCTTGACCTTCTGTAACTTTAGATTTCTTCTCAACATTAGGGAAGTGTTTTCTATTAAATAAATAAATAGTCAAAGAAATAAGCATCGCTCCGATAGCTGCAATAAAAGCGTAATGGAATCCTGTAGTAAACACATTTAAATAGTCGTTTGCAAAGGCTGTCAAGTTTTCTGTTTGTCCACCTACTTCGGTAGCTAAATTTTGAAATTTACTTACCGGATCTAAGCCAAATAATTTTTCAGCAAATCCTTGAGCATTATCTAAAGCACCTGTACCAACAACCTTAGTTGTTTCTAATGAGTTTCCTACATGCTGATGGCAAAGTGCCGGAAGATTTGCATCGTATGCGTAATCATGTCTTGCTAACCACCAGTTTCTAATTCCGATTGCCGTAAAAGGAGCAAAAACAGCGCCGACATTGATAAACATATAAAATAAGGAAAAACCGGAGTCTCTCATTTTCCCATACTTTTCATTATCATACATTTGTCCGACAAGAGCTTGTAGATTACCTTTGAAAAGACCATTACCAAACGCAATGACAAACAAACCGACACAGGTAACAACAAGCATTGCCAATTGATTCGCTACAGGAGTTTCTGTTGGAATTCCAATCATAAAATATCCGGTTGCCATGACAATTAAGCCCACGAAAATAACTCCTTTGTAATTTCTCAATCTGTCTGCGATTAAACCGCCGACAAAAGCTAAAATGTAGATAGAAAAATAAAAAATTGAATAAATAAGACCTGCATCCTTTCCATTTAAGCCAAATTTTGCTTGCAAGAACAAAACTAAAATCGCCATCATGGTGTAAAAGCCGAAGCGTTCACCCATGTTCGCTAAGGATGCTCCTAATAATCCTTTCGGATGATTTTTAAACATAATACATCGTTTTTTAGTTACTAAATTATTTTTCTAAATTTTAATCGGCAAAATTAATAAAAAAAAGATAACAAAACTGACTTTTGCAATTTTTCGTAAATTAGAGAAAAAATTAGATGAAATTAATTTGTACTTTTGCAATAAATTTAGAAAAAGTTATGATTTTAACTGCTGAGCAGATTCGGGAATCTGAAAAGTTGACAATGGAACAAGAACCCATTTTGTCCATAGATTTAATGGAACGGGCTGCTTCTAATTTTATCAAGAAGCTAAACACAATTGTAGAATTAAAACAATTCTCTTCGATTGCTATCTTTTGCGGTCCCGGAAATAATGGCGGAGACGGTTGGGCAATTGCCCGCCTGCTCGCCAAAGAAGATTATCATATTATAGCTATCAACGTGTCGGAAAAATCTCACTACTCCCCCGACTGCGACATAAATAGAAAAAGAACGGAACAGATAAGCAAAACCTCACCGAATCTATCCATCTCTCCATTTTCAACGAATTTAAAATTTGATAAACCCCCCCTCATTATTGACGCTATCTTTGGAATAGGTCTTTCAAAACCTATAATAGGTTTCTACGCAGAAGTTATTCAATTTATCAATCAACTCAATACAATAGTCGTTGCCGTGGACGTTCCATCGGGACTTTACGTAGACACGCACACTCCTAAAACAAACATCTCTATTTCAGCAACTTACACGATTACTTTTCAATTTTTAAAACAAGCATTTGTTTTAGCGGAAAATGAGAGTCGCGTGGGCGATTGTCATGTAGCGGATATTGGATTAATAGTTCCGGAAAATATAGCTCCGCCGGCAAAATTGATAACCCTGCCATTCGTTTCACAATTTCTAAAAAAACGAAAAACTTTTACACATAAAGGCGAAGAAGGCACGGGCCTACTAATTGCAGGCTCATATACCATGCCGGGGGCGGCGGTTTTGGCTGCAAAAGCGGCTTTACGCGGAGGTATCGGAAAAGTTATAGTCCATACACCCAAAAGTGTTATGTCATTCATTATCAACGCAATACCCGAAGCAATTCTCCAGCCTGACAAGGACGACCACATTTTCACTTCCGTCCAATTAGAAAACTTAAAAGCCCACACTATCGCAATAGGTTGTGGACTCGGAAAAGAGGATAAGAGTGTCGTTGCTCTCAAAAATCTACTCGAAGAAGTACGCTCGCCCGTCATTTTAGATGCAGATGCACTCAACATTTTAGCAGATAACAAAACGTGGCTCGCTTTTTTGCCGCCGAACTCAATTCTAACACCTCATATTAAAGAATTTGAACGGCTGGCAGGAAAAGCTGACAATGACTTTGCAAGATGGGATAAAGTGAAAGAATTTGCTATGAAATATGAAGTTGTTGTTATTCTCAAAGGTGCCTACTCTTTAATTGCGCTCCCGGACGGCAAATTGTTAGTAAATTGCTCGGGTAACCCCGGAATGGCAACCGCAGGAAGCGGAGACGTTTTAACGGGCTTACTCTTAGCACTGACCGCACAAGGCTACTCCTTCCCTATTGCCGCAATCGTAGGGACATTCATTCACGGACTTGCAGGCGACCTGGCTCTCAAAAATCAATCCCTCGAAAGCCTTATAGCTTCAGATATTATAAATTATTTCGGAAATGCTTTTAAATCTCTCAAAAATGAAAAAAAATAGACTGTTCTGGGGAACTTTAATACTATGTTTTATCTCTACAACCTTATCGGCACAAAAATTTGAAATATCGTTTTTGCACGACCAACCCCAATATGATTCGCTGTATTTACAAGCCTATAATGGAACGAAATTTGTTTCTTTATATAGTTGTTCCAACTCACCGACTACCGTTTTCAAAGCCAAAGACAAATTACAATGTGGTCAATATCAAATTGTTGGCGACTCCGTTCCCTTGGTGCAATTTCTTATTTCAAATAGCAAAAAAGAGATAAAAATGAAAATATTTTTGAACGGTGATTCAATATCCTTTGAAAATAGCGATGAAAATAACGCATACATTACATTTAATAGAGAATTATCGGAATTTCAAAAAAAGATGAATAGAATTGAAAAAGAGTTTACTGATGCCAAAAAAAGTAGTATGCCCGACTATATGTTGCAAACGATGGCTGATAATCTCATAAAAAAAGCCCAAGAGAGCGAAAAAAAGCATCGCGAATTTCAAGAACAAATGATAAAAGAGAATGAGGGAACTCTCTTAGCTTCTATCGTGAAAATAAGCATGGAAATCCCAACGCCGCCACCCTCTTTTTACCAAAATCGAGAATTATTACAGAGCTATTATACCGAACATCTCTTCGACAATTATAATTTTGACGATGAGCGTTTAGCCTACACTCCCCTCACCTCCGAAAAAATCAAAGAATTTGCAAGATTACTCTACCAGTTTGAAAGAGAACAAGATGGCATTCCTTATCTAAACTCTTTATTGACTAATATGAAACGCCATACCTCTACCTATTATCTTTTTTTCGACCAATTGGAAAAAATTTTAAGAAATTATGTCTCCCCTTTTTACACGGAAACTATTTATATAACGATGCTAAAAGATGCTCTCTCTCTGCCCGATTTGGAAGATATCAGAAAAACTCGATATAGTAAAGAGCTTAAAAAATTAAATAAAAACTTGCAGGGCGATATCGTCCCCAATTTTGATATAAAACTTCCTAACGACAGTCTTACAACACTTTACGATTTTAAAGCCAATTATCTTATTCTCTATTTCCAAAATCCTGACTGTCCTTCTTGTATTGAGATGCGAAATAGGATGGCGAAAATGTCTGTTTTAAATCAGGCTATTGATGACCGAAAAGTTACTGTTTTAACTGTCTATTTTGAAGAGAGCGAAGAAGTTTGGAAGCAATATCTAAACAAAGATGCCAACCCTCGCTATGTAAATGCTTGGAATTACAAATATAATATTGACAGTGACGAACTTTATGACCTACGAAGAATTCCCTACGTTTTTTTACTTGATAAAGACAAAAGGGTTATAAAAAAAGATTTGTTAGTCAATGAAATAGAATATTATATTAAAAGATTAAAATAGCAATCATCATTTTCTTCAGGGCGTGCCCCCTCGCTACGCTCGGGGTCGGTCTTCGGTTCCAAGTCCGCGGTCGAAAGCCGTGGGGACGCAAAGCGGCAAAAAGAGCTTCTAAAGTCGCTTTTTTGCCGCCGCGTCCCCATCGGCTTCCGCCCTTGCGGGCTTTCCACCTGCGCCCTCACGCAGCCAACTTACTCGGACAGAGCTATTTAAGTTGAAAAACAAAAAGCAGAAAGTAGGAAAAGGTAATATGTATAACAAAAAGTGTCAACTTTTTTTAGGACGAAATAGTGTGGATTCAGGCGACAAATGGACGAGACATGTAGTATGATAAACTTTTATAATTTTTCAATTATATATAATATTTGGCTGAATATATGTGTTCTTATAGTATTATCAAATTTAATTGATGTACAATTTTAAAAGATTATTAATAAAATAGTGAAAAGGTTATTAGCGATAGTGTTTTTATATCCATTTCTTATTTATGGGCAAATAAATTTATGCCGTGATTGTGCAATTACAATTTATGATTATCGTGATTTAACAAAATGTTGTGAGGAATGCCTTCAGGAAACATATTTAAGTCAATTACGTAAGAATATTACTCATGGGGGATTATATGGGTATTATAGTTATGAACACTGGTTAAGCCTCTTACCCCTTCCAGACACGATTTCTGCTCAATTTTTGGTTCATAAAATTGAAAAGCGTCAAGGATATTGTTTATCTGATTCCGGATTATGCAGAAGTACCTACTACTTGATAAATCTAGAATGTGATAGCAGTTGTTTGATACGAGAAGGATCGTCAATAGTACTAGTAGTTAATGATAGTACCCTTTTTGACATTAATCATTATTATAATCTGACAATATCGCCTTATTTCAAAAAAAATCAAGATTTTAAAAATATTGATGGGAAAATTGTACAAATAATTGGCTCACATACTTTGTTCGATTTAGTTTATAAGAATTGGTTAGTGGTTAAGTTACCATTACGAAAAAATTATTTTTTTTTAATTTCGACTTCAACAGACTAAATCTTTATCCGTGTGTATCGCCTTTAAAAGATACTATCCAAAAAAATGTGTAAAACACAAAATTACGAAATTTTAGAAAACATCATCAGCCATGCTTCCGAAATTGAAGAGGTTACTTATAAGAATCTCTCGCTCAATAAGTTGAAATCGGAAAATTGAAAATCTATAGTTTATTTTTTTTGTGTAGAAAAAAGGGTATAAGTCAGTACGGCTTGTGCCCGCGGACTTGGAACCGGACGCCGACGAGGGGGCACGCCCTGATTAAAAATAATAATAAAAAAATTATTTTCTTAGCTTTTTGTATCAAAATTTTATGTATTTTTGCAATGATTTTAAATTTGAAATGATTACAATTTTAAAAATATTACAAATGAACGCTTCAAAACAATATTTACTAAATTTTGGAATTAAACCATCGCTTCAACGTTTGGCAGTGATGAAATATTTAATGCAATATCATACACACCCAACGGTTGATGAGATTTATGCTGCCTTGCACTCTTCTATCCCTACTCTTTCTAAAACTACGATATATAATACTTTATCACTTTTTTTGGAAGAAGGTGTTATTCAGGCGGTAAGTATTGATACAAAAAACATTCGCTATGACATTGATATTCATCCTCATGCTCATTTTAAATGTAAAAAATGTCATTCAATAATTGACGTACCTGTTCCAAAATTGTGTGATGAAATTTTTTCAATTTCCGAAGAGTTTAAAGATTTGGAAATTCAAGATGTGGAGGTTGCTCTGAAAGGCATTTGTAAGAAATGTAAAGAAGGAGAAGAAGAAAACAGATTTAATCAGTAATTATTAAGTTATAAATATAAATTGAAGGAGAAAAATTAATGAAAACTACAGCCAGCGATAACAATAAAAATATAATAGAACGTACTTTGTTGATGCAGAGAGATTTAAAACAATATGCTTACTCGCTTACGGTAAATCAAGATGATGCAGACGATTTGTTGCAAGATACCTATTTAAAAGTGATACAATATAGTAGCTATTTTCGTAGTGAGACAAACCTCAAAGCATGGGTTTATACGATTATGAAAAACACTTTTATAAACAATTATCGTAAAAAACAGCGTGCAAAAATCGTTGTGGAAAAAAGTCCGGATTTGTACATGTTGAATAATATGGTTTCTGATGCGTCAGATGATGCAGACGTTAGGTATCATACTTCGGAGATTAATAAACTTATTTTGTCGAAGAATGAGGAGCAACGTAAGCCTTTTGAAATGTATCTTGACGGTTATAAATATCAAGAGATTGCAGATGAGATGAAAATTTCGATTGGGACGGTAAAAAGTCGTATTTTCTTTACTCGTAAAAAGCTGATGGAAGACTTAAAAGATTATGTAACACCCACTTATAGCAATTAGGTTATCTCTTTTTGGCAAGCCATTCCGGATGTGCGTAGGGGTAATTTTCCAAGTTAAATTGTCCTTTATGTTTTCCTTGCATTCCGTAATAAAACTTTTCTATTTCTACAATGTCAGCTTCATAGTTGTTTGTAGGATAAAAGACAGGTCCCATTCCTCCCCGTCTACTTCGATAATCTAAGTATCCCAAAACAATAGGAACATTTGCTTCTTGTGCAATATAATAAAAGCCTTTTTTCCACTTTGGATTTAAGGCACGTGTTCCTTCGGGAGCAATTAAAAAGGCAATCTCATTTTTTTCTTTAATAAGATTTGCCGCATGTGAAGTAAAATTTCTAACATGTTTTCTATCAATAGGCATTCCTCCAAGTGATTTTAAAAGACTCCCCAAGGGAAACCAGAACATCTCTTTTTTAATAAGAAATATTGTTTTAACTCCCATGACAGTCAAGGCTAATCTCCCAACTACAAAATCAAAGGCGCTAGTATGCGGTGCGAAGAGTAAGACACATTTCTCAGCTTCTTTTGGAATATTTTTTGTATCTATGCGAATTCGCAATATTTTTAATATAAGAAGAGCAATATATTTCATAAAATTATAAAAATTTAAGATGGGATTGTTGTTGATGTTTAACTGTTAGCGTAGTCGGCTCGCCCAACTTTAACGCACAATTTGGCGAGAGGTGCCCTGCCGGAAAATTGAAACAAATGGGGAAATTATATTCTGCACAATGTTCAGCTATAATTTCTTCTGCAATTTTCCCGTATGGAATCTCATTATCATGCATATCTGAAAAAGTTCCAATAAGCAAACCTGCCAAATTTTCTAATTTCCCGTTACGTTTTAAATTAAGCATCATTCTATCAATATGATACAAATATTCATCTAAATCTTCAAGAAATAAAATTTTCCCGTCCGTATCAATATCGGACGGGGAGCCGAGAAGGGAATAGATAACAGAGAGGTTCCCTCCTACCAAAACGCCTTCTGCCTTGCCGGGACGATTCAAATTATGGTGCGGAATGTAATATTCAAGAGTTTCGCCTTTGATAGCTTTTAAAAATGTCGTAACTTCTTCATTAATACAAGTTGCGTCCGTCAAATTAACCGGCATAAAGGTATGCAGTGTCGGTATTTGACATAAGGTATGAATATGGGAATGGAATACCGTAAAATCGCTATAACCGCACAACCATTTAGGTTTTTCTATAAAGGCAGAAAAATCAAGTTTATCAATTATTCTCGCACTACCATAACCTCCTCTCGCAGAAAAAATCGCCTTAATATGCGGTGCATTGAGCATGTATTGCATATCAGCAACTCGTTCTTCATCAAGTC
>Ga0255346_1002587_pt1 | contig 22572 bp, 16 predicted proteins | sample wastewater_treat_FD_194410 | JGI IMG/M metagenome (GOLD analysis project Ga0255346, IMG submission 194410) | Wastewater microbial communities from Lulu Island WWTP, Vancouver, Canada - plant22 | ecosystem: Engineered > WWTP > Wastewater > Unclassified | place: Canada: Vancouver, British Columbia... | reverse complement strand
TTGCGGATGGAACCGACCCAACCAATCCCTGGAGCTATCGTTTCGACGTACAAGCCTCGGTAACCAATCAGACCGGCAATTCCTCGCTCGTTTGGCTTTGCCATCGCTGGGGCGCGGGGGCTTGGAACACGAATACGGCTGTCATGGTCACCAACGAATGGATTGTGTTAGAGATTTTGGCTAGCAACCAGTCGAACACCTTGTTTGTAGGCGCGTTTTGCGACTACAACACGAACAGCCTGCCGGATGTCGTCGAGCCCGTCTATTGGAATGAAATTGTGGCAACCGGCTCTCTGATGCACACCAGCTTTTTACTCAAAGATTACGATGGGGATTGTCTTGATGACTGGCAAGAAATTCTGTGCGGAACGGATCCTTTCTCGTCCAACGACTATTGCTTCTCTGTATCGGGAAATCTGACCAACCTCTTGCATTTGGAAACATATCATATCTGCGTGGGCATATCGGCCAGCGCCAACGCTTCCGAGATGTTCGTTGTGACGAATGTATCGGCCGACGGCTCGTTTTCCTTCCCGCATATTCACATGACAAACTATATGAAGAGTTTCTATCCCATCCATTTTGACGACGTGAACACCAACGGCTTGTGGAACTCTGGCGAACTATACGGGTTGCAACACCCGATTGCCTCTTTAAATCGCACTGGGCACGACCACCAGATTACGCTATATTCGCGTGACAAGGACTTCGATGATATGCCGGATTTCTGGGAAGCACGCCATAACTTGTGTTGGACCAATCGCGCGGATTGCATGGAAGACCCCGACGGGGACGAGATTTACAATGTTTTGGAGTATCAGGCAAACTTAAATCCGTGGGTAGCCAATGGCTCTGGGAACACCGCCATCCGCGATGCCGTCAATGCCGTGGATGCGAAGCTGGCCGGCCTCAACCCCAGTGTGGCCTTGCCCATCTTCAGCGTTGCGGACTATACTACGACAAACTATGTGCGAAATACCAATTGCTGGGCATATTCATATGATTTAACCTGTTGCAGCCCGTGGAATAGCGTATTTCTCAAAGGGCAAAGGGGAACGCTCATCAGCCCACAGCATGCCATATTCTGCGCACATTCAGGCAGACTCATCCCAACAAATACGGTTTTCCGTTTTATTGATCAGAACAACAATGTTGTGGAGAGAAGATTAGTCGATAAGCGGGTTCACACAAACTATTTCGACGGGTATCCCGATGTTATGATAGGTTTGTTCGATTCGCCGATTACCAATGGCATAAGTTATGCTAAAATTCTTCCAGACGACTACGAGAGATATCTTGGCGGTGGAACTCGCTTGCCCGTCGTCCGGCTGGATAAGGAGAGGAAGGCTTTGGTGGGTGACATTCAAATGATATCCGCACCTGTCGACTCACAATGGAAAACCAAATGCAGCATTCCTATTTCATCGGCCCGTTATGCATTCTATGAAAAACTGGAAGATGGCGACTCTGGAAATCCGGCCTTCCTTATTTTATCCGGCGAACCGGTTCTACTGACTGTATGGACTCGGGGGGGGGGCCGGCGACGGAACCTCAATAATTGCACTTAAAGATGACATTAATCAGATGATGTCAGAGCTTGGGGGCGGTTATCAACTGACCCCGATTAATCTTAGTGGGTTTTCGGCCATTACCCAGTAAAGAGGAGGTATTATATGAAACGGCGTTTCGCGGTGTGTTTTTTCCTGTTGTCGCTTTCGCTTGCTCCGCCCTTATGGGCTTTCCCTGTTGTGGAGTGGAACACGGTCCATGGAGGCGGGAATGGAGGAAGTTTCAAACTATATACGGACCTGAAAGGGTTTAGTGATGCTGGCATTGAAGGGACAATGGTCGCCGATTACCTTTTAGGAAATATATTGTTACTTGCAGATGGCGGAACTATTGGCTGTGCCCATAGTTGGTTCCCGGTTGTCTATGGTTCATTAGTAGACGAAACCGCTTGGCAAACGGCGACAAACTTCTTAGCCGATATTTGCGGTGGCTACAATCTTGGCAGTTTAACACTTGCTAAGGATGAGCCGTTGTATTTGGGCTTCCGATTGGATAGCGGAGACATTCCTCCCTACAAGAGAGAATACGGATGGGCAGAATTGCTTTATGATGGCACAACGGTTAGCGTGGCTTCAAGCGCAACGGAGCGAACCGGATTGGGAATCTACGCTGGAACGGGAATGGCAATTCCGGAACCGGCTACTGCGGGGCTATTGATTCTTGGGGCAAGCGTTTTGGCGCGGCGGCGGCGACCACATTCCAACCGCCGTTGAATGGCCCGCCTATGTTTTCCACACGGTGAAAAGTCTGGAGCGAAGCATGAATCAAAGGTGGAAATGGGCTGCGGCAAGTCTGGCCCTTCTATTGGCGGCCACGCCCACATGGGCTTTTCCCGTTGTGGAGTGGAACACAGTGAATCTATCCTACTCCATAGTATATAATGATGTTGTGGGATTCTCCTTATCCACGGAGGCATTAACTGGTGGCGCGGGCGTTGAGGGCGGAGGGCAATGCGAAGTGGATGGCTGGTGGACACGGCTGGACGCAATCGGTGGAACGATTGGAATTGCCTTTCGTTTTTTCGAGGTCAATTACGGCGATTTGATTGATTGGGACCTGGCTGAAGCGTCCGCGCCATTTGCGGACAATGTCACTGCAGAATATGGCAGCTTGCTTCTCAACTACGATGAGCCGGTATATTTGGGCTTTCGGCTGGGAGGGGCCGACTATTGCCCGGCAGCAGAATATGGCTGGGCGCAACTATATTTTGACGGCGACGTGGTCAGCGTCTTGTCAAGCGCAACGGAGCGAACCGGACTGGGAATCTACGCGGGAACGGGAATGGCAATCCCGGAACCGGCTACTGCGGGGCTATTGATGATTGGCGCAGGCGTTTTGGCGTGGCGGCGGCGACCGCCTCCCAACCGCCGTTGATTCGGTTGGTGGACGGGAGGGGACTCGAACCCCTATGGATTGCTCCACCAGATCCTAAGTCTGGCGCGTCTGCCAATTCCGCCACCCGTCCGGCGACTGGTGCGCATTAGAAGGGTCGAGGGCGTAAATTTCAAGCGCTTTCGCGCTTTTGGGTTTCCGTCGGGAGCCGGAGGATGGTAGGATGGTTCGTTTGTTAGGAGGAATTGTAGATGGACACGATTTATGACTCCAAAGCCATTTTGGATATTTTGCCGCACCGGTACCCGCTTATTCTGGTGGACCGGATTGTGGAGTGCAACAACAAGGATTGGATTGTTGGCCTGAAGAATGTGTCGGCGAATGAGCCGTGTTTTCAGGGGCATTTTCCGGGGTTGCCCATTTTCCCAGGTGTCCTGCAACTGGAGGCAATGGCGCAAACGGCGGGCGTTTTGCTGAATACGCTGACGAAGTCGGATGTCAAAATTGCGTATTATCTGGCCGTGGACAAGGCGAAGTTCCGCCGCATGGTGGTGCCGGGGGATCAACTGCGGATGGAAATTAAATTCCTGAAGATGCGCATGGGGATGGCCAAGGTGTCCGGGCGCGCGCTGGTGGACGGGGAACTGGCGTGCGAGGCGGAGATGATGTTTGGCAGGGATAAGTAGCCGTGGGCTCGACCATCCATTCGTCGGCGGTGGTTGCGCCGGGGGCGGAGCTGGGCGCGGATGTTTCCATCGGCCCGTTTTGCGTGGTGGGACCCAACGTTCGCCTGGGCGATGGCGTAAAGCTGCGCTCGCATGTGAGCGTGGAGGGGCATACCACGTTGGGCGCGGGGTGCGAAGTGTGGCCGTTTGCCAGCGTGGGCGGAAAAACCCAGGACTTGAAGTTCAAGGGTGGCGTGCCTCGGCTGACGGTCGGCGAGCGCACGGTCATTCGCGAGTGCGTCACCATGAATTGCGCAACGTTTGACGGCGGGGTTACGCAGGTGGGCGCGGACTGCCTCGTCATGGCCTATTCTCATGTGGCGCACGATTGCATCGTCGGCGACCGGGTGATTATGGCGAACAACGCGACGCTGGCGGGGCATGTCATCGTTGAAGACGATGCCATCATCGGCGGACTGACAGGGATTCACCAGTTTGTGCGCATCGGGCGCATGAGCATTTTGGGAGGCTTCACGAAGGCGGTCAAAGACATCCCGCCCTACATGATGGCGGATGGCGACCCGCTGAAAGTGTTCGGCCCCAACAAGGTGGGGCTGGAGCGCCACGGGATTTCCGCCGATGCCCAAAAAGCGTTAAAGGACGCTTACAAAATTGTTTTCCGCACGGATTTGACAACGGCCAAGGCGCTGGAGAGAATCGAAGCGGAGTTGCCGCAGGTGCCGGAGATTGTCCATTTTGTGCAGTTTATACGCGCCAGTGAACGAGGAATCGCCAAATGAAAACATGCCGCTGGGTCCGGGTATGGCAGCCGTTGATATGGGTCGGGGTGGCTGCGGTCTGTTGGGGCGTGGCGGAATTGGCCGTTGCTGGCACCGAGCCGGCCGCGGCACCGGCGCTGTCAACGCGCCCGCCGGTGGAATTTAATTACGAACAGGCGGATATCCGCCTGGTGACGCAAATTGTCGGTAAAATCACCGGCAAGAAGTTTGTACTTCCGGATGGCATCACCGGACAGGTGAGCATCCTGACCCCCCGCCCCATTCCGGTGGAAGAGGTCTATCCCCTGTTTCTGACCATGCTCGAATCCAGCGGCTATGCCGTGGTGGAGCGCGATGGCGTGTGCCATATCACCGCGCTGCCGGGCGGGCCTGCGTTCCCGCTTGGCGAAACGGCGGGCGAAGGGCTCATCACCAAGGTGCTGCCGTTGCAACACGTCAGCGCCCAGGAAGTGAAAAAGAGTCTGGAGGGTCTGGTGCGCGGCGGGCGTGAGGGCGCGTTGGAAGTTTTTCTGCCGGGCAACCACTTAATCATCACGGATAGCGCGTCGAATGTTGCGCGCGTGGAAGAGCTGGTGGCGCGGCTGGATCAGCCCGGCGCGGGCAACACGATTGAAATTGTGCCGCTGAAACATGCCAGCGCCAACGAGGTGGCCGACCAATTGCGAGCCACGTTCGGCGCAACGGATAGTGCCGCCAACAAAATCAACCGCCATTTTCAGCAGGTGGCGGGTGGCACGGGCGCGATGCCGACGGATTTCACGGTGGTCGCCGCTCCGCAGGCGAACAGCCTGATTCTCGTGGGCATGCCACTGCAAATTGCGGAAACCCGGCGCATCATTGAGAAAATGGATATTGAGAACCCGAGCGGCTTCGGGCGGCTGAATGCGATTTTCCTGAAGTATCTGTCGGCGGAAGAGGCCTCCAAGAGCCTGAACGCGCTGCTGGCCAAGGCGCCGGCGACAGAGGGCGCGGCGACGGCGCGGGACATTGCCATTGAGCCGAGCGTGGCGAATAACGCGTTGCTGGTGGATGCTTCGGCGCAGGATTTTGAATATGTGCGGCGGCTGGTGGAGCGGCTGGATGTCGTGCCGCAACAGGTGCTCGTGGAAGTCCTGATTGCGGAAGTAAATCTGTCGCAGGGGTTGGACTTGGGCGTGGAGTGGTTTGGCATTGATCAGCCCTCTGGCGACGGCACGGGCGGTTTTGGCCGCACACGCTACGGCGAAAACGATTCCATGATGGCGCTGCTGACCAACGCCAGCTTCCCGCAAGGGCTGGCGATGGGCATCATCAGCGGCACGTTCACCGGTCCGGATGGCCGCACCTATAGCCAGATTCCCCTCTACCTTCGGGCCGTGGCCGGCAAGCGCGACCTCAAAATTCTTTCCAACATTCCGCTCTGGGCGCAAAACAACTTGGAAGCGTCCGTCAGCGTGGTGGAAAACATCCCCATTCTGAAATCGTCGGTGGAAGGCTCCGGCTCCAGCCGCGATTATATCCAGAACATTGACCGGATGGATGTCGGCATCAAACTCAAGCTGACCCCGCATGTGAATCCGGACCGGGAAATTCAGTTGGATTTGAACCCCAGCATCGAGTCCGTGGTGGAGGAAGGCAGCGACGCGCTGAGATATACGCCCACCATCGCCAAGCGTGAGGTCAAAACCACCGTGACCATTCCCGACCGCAGCACGGTTGTGTTGAGCGGCCTGATTCGCGAAGACACGGCAAAAATCACAACCAAAGTGCCGCTATTGGGCGACATTCCCTTCCTCGGCGCGCTCTTCCGCTCGACCAGCGACACCAAGCGCCGTACCAACCTGTTGATTTTTGTGACTCCGCGCATCGTGACCGAATTGAACATGGCCGAACTGGAAAAAACGCGGCTGGAGCAAGTCGCCGGTCTGGAAGGCGCCGCCGAAGCGCTGAGCGAGCCCCCGCCGCCAACGGCAGAAGAGGCGTCGCCGCCAGCCCAAAAGAAATCCGCCGCGAAAAAGAAGCCGCGCCCCAGCCGCAAGCGATGAGTCAGCCCGCATCCAACTTGCCCGCGCTGGAGCACATCGCCGATGACTGGCTCGACCCGGAGCTGGTCAACTCGGTGCCGGTGGATTGGGTGCGCAAGCATCGGCTGATTCCCATTCGTAAAGATGGCATGGTGATGATTGCGGGCGCGGCTGACGCCCCGTTGCAGGCGTATGAAGACCTGGCCCTGCTGCTCGACACAGAAGCGGTCTGGGCCACCGCACCGGAAGATGAAATCCGCCGCGCGATTGACCGCTGCTATTTCCGCCGCAGCGGAACCACCGACGAGGCCGCCGCGCAAGCGGATTTGGCCGCCAGTATTTCCGATGTGACGCCGCAGGTGCGCCACGAAGCCGACGACCTGCTCGCCGGCAGCGCCACCGCACCGGTCGCCAACTACGTCAACGCCATTCTGCTCGACGCCGTCAAGCAGGGCGCTTCGGACATCCACGTGGAACCCTTTGTCAACAGCTTGAGCGTCCGCTATCGCATTGATGGCCTGCTCTATGAACAGCCCCGCCCACCCCGCCAATTGGAACAGGCTCTGGCCGCTCGCCTGAAAGTCATGGCCCGCCTCGACTTGGCGGAAAAACGCCTGCCGCAGGACGGCGTGGCGCGAGTTCGCGTGGGCGCTCGCGAGATTGACGTGCGCGTGTCCTGCATCCCCGTCGCAGAAGGCGAACGAATTGTCCTGCGCCTGCTCCACCGCGAAGCCACGCGCTACTCGCTGAATGAGCTGGGTATCGCCGACGACCGCCTCGCCCAATTGCGCCAGATTCTGCGCGAACCTCACGGCATTGTCTTTGTCACCGGCCCCACCGGCAGCGGTAAAACCACAACCCTCTACGCTGCCTTGCAGGAGTTGGACACCGAACATCTCAACGTCCTGACGATTGAAGAACCCATCGAGTATCAGTTGCCCAACATCGGCCAGATGCAGGTGCATCCCAAAATTGGCCTGACCTTTGCCCGCGGTCTGCGCCACATTTTGCGCCAGGACCCCGATGTCATTCTCGTCGGCGAAACCCGCGATTTGGAAACGGCGGAAATCGTCGTGCGCGCCTCGCTGACCGGCCATCTGGTATTCACCACGCTGCACACCAACGACGCCGTCGGCGCGGTGACGCGCATGGTGGACATGGGCATTCCGCCCTACTTGCTGGCGGCGGCCACGCGCGCCGTTCTCGCGCAACGGCTTGTGCGCCGCCTGTGCCCGGCCTGCCGCCAGCCCGCCGTCCTTTCCGCCGCCGATGCCGCGCGCCTCGGCCAGCCATCCTTGGCCGGGCGCAACGTGTGGACCGCGCCGCCCGCCGGCTGCCCCGAATGCCTCGGCGGCTACAAAGGCCGCACCGGCATCCATGAGTTGCTGATTGTCACGCCGGACATGGCCGAAGCCATCCGCGCCAACCTGCCCGCCGCCGAATTGCGCCAGATGGCCCACGCCGCCGGATTCCAGGACATGGTGGCTGATGGCCTCGAAAAAGTGTTGGCGGGCGTGACCTCGGCGGCTGAAGTCTTGCGCACCGCCGGCACCCGCGAAGAACCGTGATTTTCCTGCTGCGATGACGACATTTGAGTACAAAGGCTACGACTCGTCCGGGCGCACGCAATCCGGTCTGATTGAGGCCGCCGACCCCAAAGACGCGCGCAAGCGCCTCGCGGTGCGCGGCATTCTGGCGGAGACCGTTCAAGCCGCCGGCCCCTCCACCCGGCGCGGCGGGCAGCGGCAAAAAACATTCACCGCTGACATCCGCACCATGTTCTACCGCGAGTTCGCCGCGCTCCTCGGCGCGGGCGTCGCCATGGTGCCCGCGCTCGACGTTATTTTGCAGGCGCCGGAGCTGAAGCAAGTGCGCACGCTGCTGGCCGCCGTGCGCGATGCCGTCCGCGAAGGCAGTCCGCTCAGTGCCGCCCTCGCCAACACCGCCCGCCAAGTCACCGCGTTTGAAGTCGCCGTGATGGAAGTCGGCGAACGCGCCGGTGGCATGAATGAGGCGCTCGCGCGTCTGGCCGTCTTTCTCGAAGAACAGGAAAAACTGCGCGAAAAACTCGTCACTGCCCTCATCTATCCCGCTCTGGTCGTCGCGCTGGCCGTTATCATCGGCGGTCTGGTGTTGGTCTTCCTGTTGCCGATGGCACAGCGCGTCTTCGTGGAAGCCCGGATGGAATTGCCCATGCTGACGCGCGTCATTCTGACTGGCGGGCGCATCTTCGGCGTGCTGTTATTGCTGGGTGCCGTCGCAACCGCCGTCGCGTGGGCCGAACTTCGCCGCCGTATCCGAAGCAAAGCGTCTTGGCGCATTCGCCTCGACCGCCGCCTGTTTCGCCTGCCGCTGATTGGCGGCGGCTGGCAAAATCTGGTTAGCCTGCGCTTTGTCCGCGTGCTGGAACTGCTGCTGGAACGCGGCGTCGGCCTGATGGAAAGCGTGCCGCTGGCCGGGCGCGCCTCCGGCAGCGCCTGGCTGGAAGATTGCGCCCGCCGCGAAACCGCCGCGCTCGGCGAAGGCAAGCCGCTGGTAGCCGTCATTCGCGGCATCCAGCCGCTACATCCCTCCCTCGCCGCCTGGGTGCAGGCCGGCGAGGCCGGCGGCAATCTGCCGGAACTACTCGACCACGCCGCCCAGCGCTATCAGCAAAGCTGGGACCGCCTCGCCACGCGCGGCATGATGTTTCTTGAAGTCGGCCTGACCATGGTGGTTGGCCTGTTCGTGGCCTTGATTGCGCTGGCCGTCCTCCTGCCCATTTTACAGATGAACAAAGGGTTTCACCCATGATTTGGTGGATATACAATTTCATTTTCCCCATCGTGTTTCTCTTTTTGCTGCCGCATTACCTGATGCGCATGTTGCGCCGCGGAGGCTATGCCCGCGACTTCTCGCAGCGCTTCGGCTGTTACGGCCGCGCGGAATCCGAGTTGCTTGACGCCCCTGGACAGCCCATCTGGATTCAAGCCGTCAGCGTCGGCGAGCTGAGCATCGCCCTCTCCTTCATGGATGAATTGCGCCGCCGCGAACCCGGCATACGCTTCGTGCTCACCACCAACACCTCCACCGGCCACGCCCTCGCCCTCCAGAAAGTTCATGCGCCCGATGTGACACTATACTTCCCGATGGATGTGCCCTTGGTTATGCGGCGCGCGCTGCGCCGCATCCGCCCTGCCATCGTTGTGCTCATTGAAAACGAAATGTGGCCCAATCTGATTCGCACCGCGGAAAAACGTGGCATTCCCACCATCATGGTCAACGGGCGCATCTCCGAAAACTCCTTCAAGGGCTACCGCAAAATCCGCTTCATCACGCGCGATTTGCTGCCGCGCATCCGCTGGTTTTGCGTACAAAGCGCCGCCGACCGCGACCGCCTGCTGTATCTCGGCGCGCCGCCGGAAAAAGTCGAAATCACCGGCAGCGCCAAATACGACTTGCCCGCCACGCCCCCCACCGCTGTCGTCCGCGCGCAAAACGTGCTGGCCAAGTTGTGCCCGGCCGACCGCCGTTTGATTCTCGTTGGCGGCTCCACCTGGCCCGGCGAAGAGGACTTTCTAGCCGACCTCTATGGCACCGCAAAAGCCCAACACCCGGAACTGCTGCTTGTGCTCGTTCCGCGCCATGCCGAACGCCGCGAAGCCGTCCTCGAAGTCCTCCGCGCGCGCAACTTGTCTGTCGTGCAGCGCAGCCAATTCCCCGACGACGCCTCCCCGCCCGCGCAACCGCCCGACGTCCTCCTCGTGGACACCACCGGCGAACTGCGCGGATTCTACGCCAACGCCGACTTGGTATTCGTTGGCAAAAGCCTCACGGAAGTCGGCGGCCAAAACCCCATCGAACCCGCGCGCGACGGCAAACCCATTGTCGTCGGCCCGCACATGGAAAATTTCCGCGTGATTGCTGCCGACTTCACCGCCGCCCGCGCCTGGATACAGGCCCGCGACGCCGACGACTTGCGCAGCCATCTGCTCCGCCTGCTCGACAACGCCCCCGAACGCGCGCGACTGGGCGAAGCCGCCGCCGCCCTCGTCGCCCGCAGCGCGGGTGCCACCAGCCACATGTCCGAGCGCATCCTCGCGCTGAAAAACCGCTGATTTTCAACCCAAACGCATCCCCGCGCGGTTTATTTGCCCCAACATGCTATTTTTAAGCAATTTTGGGCACTTTTTTTGCCAAATTTCCTCATTTATCTAATGGTTAATTAACCATTAGATTTTTAAAAATGATTTTGTTGATATTACAATGAGTTACGACTTTTTATGGGGTTCGCCATAGTTAACAAGTTTTGTAATATTTCTGCATATTTCTTTGCAAGGGAGCAAATTATGACTTTATGCGAAAAAACAACGGCAAAATCCTCGTTTTTTAGGCGATTTTAAGCGTTTTCGTCTTTTTTGATGAATTTTTCGCATCTGTAATCAGGGGCGGGTGATTTTGGATCGAGGAATGCTTGGGACGAAGGCGCGCGGGTGAATAATCTTGCTCCGTTGGGGTGGCTTGGTTAGGGTTATTTCGACATGAGCTTTGCAAGATTGATCCGTGGTTGGCTGCTCCTTGGGGCGTATCTGGCGGGAGCGCTCCCGACCATGTTGCAAGCGCAAAGCACGGTTCCCGTGGGGGCGATTGTTCAAGGCGAAGGGGCGGCGCGGCATGTGATTTTCCGCGTCTGGGCGCCAAATGCCTCCAGCGTGGCCGTCAGCGGCGATTTCAACGGCTGGAAACACGAAGCATTGCTCAAGGAGGGAACCCGCCCCGGTTATTGGACGCTGACCAGCCGCCGGGCGCGCCCCAACGATGCGTATGTATTTGTTGTTGACGGTCGCACCCGCCGCGACCCCCGCGCGCGCGCCGTGAACCACGAAAAGAATCAAGGAATCATTCTCGACCCGCGTGCGTTTCCGTGGGGTGCCGCGCAAGGCTGGAAAATGCCACCCAAGGAAGATTTGGTGATGTACGAGATGCACATGGGGACATTTGCGCAGGATATTCCCGGCAATGCCCCGGCATTTCAGCGTGCTATCAAGCGCCTCCCCTATCTGAAGGCGCTGGGCATCAATTGCATTCAGCTCATGCCAATCAACGAATTCCCCGGCGAACGCTCGTGGGGCTATAACCCCAGCGACCTGTTCGCGGTGGAATCCTCCCTCGGCGGCGCGGATGGCTTCCGCAGTTTTGTTCGCGCCTGCCACACCAACGGGATCGCGGTTCTTCTGGACATCGTTCACAATCACTATGGCCCCAGCCATATCGCTGCGTGGCAATTTGATACCGTCGGCGGAGAAAACGATGGCGGCATCTATTTTTACAACGACCCGGATCGCTCTACCACCGACTGGGGGCCGCGCCCCAATTTCAGCAGCCCCGACGTGCGCGAATTCATCATGGATTCCTGCCGCATGTTTCTGGAGGAGTACCGGCTGGACGGCTTCCGCTGGGACTCGGTACACAACATCCGCTACGTCCTGAACGGCCAGCGCTCGAACGCCGACGGCGACCTCCTCCTGAGTGAGGTGAACGAGTGGATGCGCAAAGCTTTCCCGGATGCCGTGCGCATTGCCGAAGACCACGCCTTTGACGGCGGCGGCGTGGGGTTTGACGCGCAATGGAACTCGGCTTTTCAGGCCACCCTGTCCAGCTTTGTGCGCGGCGAAGACGCCCAGCGCGACATGAACATGCTGGCTGCGGAATTGAGCCGACTGAATAGCTGGCAGTGGGTCAATTTTGCAGAGTGCCACGATTCCGCCGGCGACTTGAATCAGCATCACCGGCTGCCGATTTACATTGACCCCGTCAACCCGGATGGGCCGCACGCCCGCGCGCTGACCCTGCTGGCCGGCGGCATTGTGATGACCGTGCCCGGCTACCCCATGCTGCTCCAGGGTTTTGAGATGCACGAAACGCGGGATTTCAGCGACAACACGCCCCTGCCGTGGGCGCGCGCGCAAAACACCCATAGCGGCATCGTTCGCGCCAACGCCGACCTGATTCGCCTGCGCCGGAATCTGAAGGGCTTCACACCCGGCCTCAAGGGACCGCAACTGGATGTCCTGCATGTTAACAACGAAGCCAAAGTCATCTCCTATTCCCGCCGCTTGCGCAATGCGCCGAAAGACAACGCGACGGTCGTGGTGATTAACTTCTCCGGCCAGCCCTTGCGAAAACATGGCGTGCGTTTTCCTGCTTCCGGCGCGTGGTTCTGCCACTACAACTCCGGCTCCGCGGATTACGCGAAAGATTTCGACAACATCGGACCCCAACCGGGCGCCGGCTACGAGCTGCCCGCAGGCCAAACGACAATGCCCCTGGACTTAAGCCGCTACTCGCTCCAGATTTTCTCCAAGTCGCGCCCGCCCAACGCATCGCTGGCCAAGGCTGCGTATGCGCCGGAGCTGGTCGAACTGGCACCTACCGAGGAGCCGACGCTGCCAGTCGCCCGCGCCGTGGAAAAATATGTCGAGGAAGTCATCGCGCCCTTCCCGTATATTTTCGTTCCGTTGCCTGCGGAATGGTCGCCGCCCTAAAAACAAATCGCCGCCGGGTTTTGGAGTTTGCCCAAAGGGGTGCGGGCCGGTATTCTAGCGCCATGAAAACCCGCTCATTTGCCCTTCTCGTTTGCGCATGTCTCGCCGTTTCTCTTTCGGCTCGCGCCCAATCGTCCCGCCCCGGCATGGGCGCCATTGTTTACGCCGACGCCAACGGCACAGGCGTGACCTTCCGCACTTGGGCGCCATTCGCAACCTCCGTCGCGGTCAAGGGCAGCTTCAACGGCTGGGGCTCCACGGCGCTGAAAAAAGACCCCTCCGGCGGCACGTGGTCCGTGGATGTGCCCAACGCGAGGGCCAATCAGGAATATAAGTTCGTCGTCAACGGCACGCACAAAAAAGACCCGCGCGGTTTTCGGGTGGTCAACTCCGCCGGCAACTCCATCATTTATGACCACCGTGCTTTCGACTGGAGCAGTTCCACCAACTTCCAGGCAATTTGGCGCAACGATCTTGTCATCTATGAAATGCATGTCGGCAGCTATAATGCGGAGAGCTGGTTGCCCTCGACCTTCGACCAATGCATCGAGAAAATCCCGTACTTGAAAGCGCTGGGAATTTCCGCCGTGGAATTGATGCCGACCATGGAATTTCCCGGCGACCGTTCCTGGGGCTACAATCCATCTGACCTCTATGCGATTGAATCATCCTTCGGCGGTCCCGATGGCCTCAAGCGCTTCGTCAAGGCCTGCCACGAAAATGGAATTGCCGTCATCATGGACGTGGTACACAACCACTACGGTCCGTCCGACTTGGAAATGTGGCAATACGACGGATGGTCGCAAAACGGTTTGGGCGGCATCTATTTTTACAACGAAAAGTGGAAAGCCCAAACGGATTGGGGCGACACCCGCCCCGATTTCGGCCGCCCGGAAGTAAAAAACTTCATCCACGACCAAATCCGCATGCTGGTCGAGAAGTACAAAATTGACGGTTTCCGCTGGGACTCGGTCTATAACATTCGCAATTACAGCGGTAGCGAGAATCCCGAAGGCGCCGCGATGCTGGCGAAGGTCAACGACTGGCTGGCGGAGGTTCATCCGAATGTGTTCCGCATTGCCGAAGATCACGCCTTTGATACGCCGGTCAATTTTGAGGCGCAATGGGATCACGGGTTCCTCAACGCTATGCGCTGGCTGGTAACGGCCAGCAGTGACAGTGATCGCAATATGGATACACTGGCATATCATCTCAGCAATGGCGGCTTTTACCGCGTGGTCTACGTGGAAAGCCACGACACCTGTGGTGACTTGAACGACAAGCACCGCCTGCCGCGCGACATCCACTTCGACGATCCGCAAGGCTACTGGGCCAAAAAACGCGCGCTGCTCGGCAATATGATTGCCCTGATTTCGCCGGGCATCCCCATGATTTTCGCCGGCTCGGAAATGAACGAGGACTGGACGTTTTCCAACAACACCGCCCTGCGCTGGAGCCTGACCAACTCCAACGCCGGAATCGTGCGGGCCTACAGCGACTTGATTCGCCTGCGCCGCGACAAATACGGCAACACCACCGCGCTGAAACAAGTCGGCAAAGCCAATGTCACCCACGTCAACAACACCCAAAAAATTGTGGGCGTAGTGCGCTGGGATCAAGGCGGGCAAAGCGACGATGTGCTACTGGCCCTGAATTGCTCCGCGACCGCGCAAAACAATTATTCCCTCCCCTTCCCTTCCGACGGCACCTGGCATTGCCTGTATAACTCAGACCTGAAAGCCTATGATGCTTCCTTCGGCGGCGTAGGCCCCGGCATCGGCGGCACGGTGGTCGCTACCGGCGGCAATGCCAAGCTCAACCTCGGCGCGTATTCCCTGCAAGTGTATTCCAAAACGCCGATTCCGCAGATGTCCGCCGCCTCGTTTCATCCCCCCAATCCCAGCGGCTGCGGCACCGTCGTCACCATCACCTATAACCCCGGCGACGGCGCGCTGAAACAGGCGAATCCCGTTTACGCCTATATCGGGCGCAATGTCTGGCAATATCCGTCCAACCATCTGATGACGTTGAGCAACGGGCTCTGGAAATTGGATTATGTGGTGCCGAACCTGACCTATGAATTCAATTTGTCCTTCACCGATGGCGCGGGCAACTGGGACAACAACGAGGGTCTCAACTGGACGGTGCCCGTCAGCAACTGCGGCGATTTGCCATCCACGGCCACTTGGGAGCCGCACGTCCCACAAGGCTGCGTGCCGCTGACGATTGTCTATCATCCCAATGGCGGGCCACTGATGGGCGCCACGAACGCCTTTATCCACGTCGGACAAAACGGCTGGAACAACGTGACACAACTGCCGTTGGCGCAATTTGGCGAGAATGAGTGGCGCATCACCTACTCCATCCCCGAGGATACGTGGCAGGTGGATTTTGTATTTTTCACACAAACCGGACCCGGTGAAGGGGATCGCACGTGGGACAATAACAATGGCAAGAACTGGCAGGTGATGGTGCAAAATTGCCTGCGCGTCAACGAGCCCTCGCTGTTCATCACCAACCCGCCGCCGTCCACCAACGTAGCGGAGCAGGTCAAGCAGATTGCCCTTCAGGGTACCGCTCATTTGCTGACCGGCCACCTGCACTGGAGCAATAGCTTGAACGGGGCGACCGGCTCCATTGCCTACGCCACCAACTGGAGCATTGGCGCCATTCCGTTGGCGGAGGGCGTCAACCTCATTCGCGTCAGCGGCACCAACTCGTCCGTGAATCCCAACCATGGCGCGGGGGATTCACCCGCGAACACGCCTTACATCACGGCAACCAACTGGGTGAACGGCCAAAATGGAGGCACCGGCTTGCAGCCGTGGCGCATCCGCACCAGCGGCGGCTCTTCTGCCTCCACGGTCTACGCCAACACAAATTGCAGTTTTGCCCCAACCTCCTATGCCTGGGCGCTGCAAGCCGCCGACGGCGGCTTTGTCGAGGCAATCCGCCCGCTTTCCGCTCCGCTGCGCCCCGGCGACAAATTGACGCTGGTGATGCAAAACGGCGGCGTAGACGGCGGCAAGGACAACTCCTCCATCGGGGTTGCCTTTGAGAATCGCTTCGGCCAACGCCTGACGGAATTCCTCTTCAATGGCGGCTACGATTGCTATTACATCAATGATGCCGTCTGGCGCGACACGGGCATCCCTTGGGGGCGCATCACACGCAACATCACCTTGGAAATGCTCACGGAGCTGACCTATCGCCTCACCATCAACGGTCAGGCGTTTGAAGGCGAGTTGAAAGAGCAGTCGGAAATGCTGTTGGCCCAATTGCGCTTTTGGAATTGGAATGCCGGCGGCGGCGATCAACGCAAATTGTTTATCGGCGCATTCTCCATTCAGGGCGATCCTCTGCCCGTTTTCACCTACTCCGCCGAAACCGCCGTCACACGCGCGTGGTCATCCATCCGCGAAACGACTGCCGTGACGATAGCCGATGGCGACTTGGTAGCCACCGTCAATAACCTGACGGGCATCAACAGCAATGTATGGGTCGCCAACACACTCACCAATCAGGCGTGGAATTGGAGCCTGCTGCCGAATGACCAATACATCGTCGTGCCCTCCAACCGCACGGTTGTCATCACCCCCAACACCACCAACGCGCTGAATCTATATTCCCTCGGCAAACCGGGCGGCGTCGCGGATTAAAAAAAACGGCAGAATAGAAGGTTGCACGTTCCCAGGCGGCGTGGTAGCCTTCATTTCGTCTTCAGGGCGTGGTGAAATTCCCGACCGGCGGTACAGCCCGCGAGCCGTATGGCAGACAAGGTGCAATTCCTTGGCCGACAGTAAACAGTCTGGATGGAAGAAGATTTCCAGCGTGTACACGCAAGCTCCCCGCCCCAAGACTGAAAGGTTTCTGGTATTGGAATGGTGACATCCGGAGAAGATTCCGTCTTTTGCACGGTCGAAGAAGCGCTGGAGCTGATCCGCGCCGGCAAGATGGTGCTGGTGGTGGATGACGAACATCGCGAAAACGAAGGGGACTTGGTCGTCGCGGGCGAAAAAGTCACCCCGGAAATCATCAATTTCATGGCCACTCACGGCCGTGGCCTGATTTGCGTGCCCATGGAGGAAGCCGACCTGCGCCGTGTGGGCCTCTGCCGCATGGTGCCGATGGAGCAGCAAGACCGCTACCGCACCGCCTTCACCATTTCCGTGGATGCCCGCGAAGGCATCACCACCGGCATCAGCGCGTTTGACCGCGCACAAACCGTCAAGAAACTCGCCGACCCAAAGTCCACCGCTGCCGATTTTATCCGCCCCGGCCACATGTTCCCCCTCCAAGCCGTTCCCGGCGGCGTCTTGCGCCGCACGGGTCACACGGAAGCCTCCGTGGATTTGGCCAAACTGGCCGGATTGAAGCCCATTGCCGTTATTTGCGAGGTCATGCGCGACAACGGCGAAATGGCGCGCCTGCCCGACCTGATTCCCTTTGCCCAACAGCACGGTCTGCGCATCCTGACCGTGGCGGCGCTGGTGGCTTGGCGGCGCGCGCGCGAACGGTTGATTCGCCGCGATTCCGTGGTGGACCTGCCCACCGATTACGGCCATTTCAAACTATATTTATATCTGGATGAAACCACGGACGAGCATCATGTCGCTCTGGTGCATGGCAATCCCGGCAGCGCGGATGCGCCGCTCGTTCGCATTCACTCCGAATGCCTGACCGGGGATGTGTTTGCCTCGCGCCGGTGCGACTGCGGCAGCCAGCTTCACAATGCGCTGCAACAAATCGCGGCCGCGGAACACGGGGCGTTGCTCTATATGCGGCAGGAAGGCCGCGGCATTGGTCTGCCCGGTAAAATTCGCGCCTATGCGCTCCAGGAGAAGGGCCTCGACACAGTCGAAGCCAACGTAAACCTGGGCTTCGCCCCCGACCTGCGCGATTATGGCGTCGGCGCGCAAATGCTGCTGGACCTCGGCATCACCCGCATGCGACTGCTGACCAACAACCCCCGCAAAATTGTCGGACTGCAGGGCTACGGCATCGAAATCGTCGAGCGCGTCCCCATCGTCATCCCCCCCAATTCGCACGACGCACGTTATTTACAAACCAAGAAAGATAAAATGGGCCACCTGATCTGACCCGGAAAGGCAACTCATGAACTGCAAGGAATACAACGGAAACCTGAATGCAAAAGGACTGAAATTCGGCCTGGTGATTAGTCGCCATAACGACCTGTTCACCCGCCAACTGTTGAGCGGCGCGCTGGATTGCCTTTCGCGCCACGGCGCCAGCGAGGCGGACATCGCCATCGTCTGGGTGCCGGGCGCGTTTGAACAACCGCTCGCCATTCAGAAGCTCGCAAAATCCGGCAACTATAACGCGCTGATTGCGCTGGGCGCGGTGATTCAAGGCGCAACGCCGCACGCTTCACTCATCAATGCGCAGGTCACGCGCGCGCTGACGCAAATCAGCCTCGATTCCGGCATTCCGGTCGTGGATGGCATCGTGGCCGCCGAAAATCTCGACCAGGCCATTGAGCGCTGCGGCAGCAAGGCCGGCAACCGAGGCTGGAGCGCCGCTCAAAGCGCCATTGAAATGGCGGCGCTGCTGAAGCAACTGGACTAATCTCCCCGGCAACCACAATCGCCTCACACTGAAAGGAGCATTCGTATGAGCCTCCGCCATGAAGCGCGCCGCTGGGCGTTGCAATTTTTATTCCAGTCCGAATTTAATCAAGCCGACAGCCTCAAGGAAGGCTTGCGGCTTTTCTGGAAGCAACAGGATGAAGATTCGGCAAACGAGCCGACCTCATCGGCGTCCGCCAACCTTGAGCCGCCGACCCCGCAACGCGCCCGCGCCCGTCAATTCGCCGAAGAGCTGATTCGCGGCGTGATTGAGCATCACCGGGAAATTGATCACTTGATTGTGCAGCACGCCGAAAATTGGGCCTTGGAACGGATGGGCACAGTGGACCGCAACGCTATGCGCATCGCCGTGTATGAAATGCTCCATCGCGAGGACATCCCCCCGGTGGTGTCCATCAATGAGGCAGTTGAATTGGCCAAGGCCTTCAGCTCCACGGAATCGGGCGCGTTTGTAAACGGCATTCTTGACCGCATTCGCCAAGGCCTGGATCGGACGGCGCACGGAACAAAAGAAGCCCCTGCGAAAGATTAAGCGATGGCCTCCTGGTTCAGCAGCTTGCGCAAAACCCGCGAACGCTTTGCGGGAGCCTTGCAAAGCCTTTTCGGCGGCGGGCGTCCCGATCCGGAAAGCCTCGATGAACTGGCGGACATGCTCATCATGGCCGATGTCCCCGTGCCGCTGGTGCAAAACCTCCTGCGCGAGTTGGAACAGGCCGCCTCGCGCAAGGAACCGCTCCTCGCCACCGCCCAACGAATCCTCGTGAATGCCCTCGGCCAGCATGCGCCCTGGAATTGGGCCGAATTGCCCACACCGGCCGCCATCCTGCTGGTGGGAATCAATGGCTCCGGCAAAACCACCACCGCCGCGAAATTGGCGCATATGGCGCAACGGGCCCATCGTCGGCCATTGCTGGGCGCCGCTGATACCTTCCGCGCGGCCGGTTCTCATCAACTGAAACTGTGGGCGGATCGCCTCGGCTGCGATGCCGTCGTCGGCGCAACCGGCGGTGACGCCGCTGCCGTCGCCTACGACGCGATGGACGCCGCCCTCGCCCGCGGATGCGATGTGGTCATCGTGGATACCGCCGGGCGAATGCACACCAAGGAACCGCTCATGCGCGAGCTGCAGAAAGTCCGCGACGCCATGAACAAGCGCAGTCCCGGCGCTCCCCAGCACACTTGGGTCGTTCTGGATGCCATGCTCGGGCAGAATGCCGTGATTCAGGCCCGCCAATTTCACGCCATGACTCCCTTGACCGGCGTTGTCGTCACAAAACTCGATGGCAGCTCCAAGGCCGGTTTTCTTTTGGGCGTGCGACAGGAATTGCAAGTGCCCATTTTATTCGCCGGCCTCGGCGAAGGCGCGGACGACCTCGTCCCATTTGATGCATCCACTTTCGTGCGCGCGCTGCTGGATGTGGAGGACGCCAGCTAAATGAAATCCGCGCGCGCACAAGACCAACGCTGGATGGAACAGGCCTTGCGGCTGGCGCGGAACGGCCTTGGCCTGACCCGCCCCAACCCGCCGGTGGGCGCGGTGGTCGTTAAAAACAACCAACTCATCGGGCAAGGCTGGCATCGCCGCGCTGGCGGTCCCCACGCCGAAATATACGCTCTTCGCCAAGCCGGCTCCAAAGCTCTGGGTGCCACGCTCTATGTGACGCTCGAACCGTGCTCCACCTTCGGGCGCACCCCCCCCTGCGTGGAGGCCATCATCCAAGCAGGCATCTCCCGCGTGGTAGTCGGTGCCACCGACCCCAACCCCAAACATGCCGGTCGCGGCCTGCGCATATTGCGCAAAGCCGGCATTCAGGTGACCACCTGCCCTGATTCCACGGCCGCCTGCGATTTAATCGCGCCCTTCACCTGTCATCAGTTGCAAAAACGCCCTTGGATAACCCTCAAGCTCGGCTTGTCGCTGGATGGGCGAATTGCCGATTACCGTCATTCCTCTCGCTGGATTACCGGCCCGGAAGCGCGCGAAGTCGTGCAAGCCATGCGACGCAAGGCCGATGCCGTCATGGTCGGCGCGGGCACCGTTCGTCATGACGACCCCTCGCTGTGGCCGCGCCCGGACAAAGGCCGCCAGCCGTGGCGCGTCATTGTGGCGCAAAAAGGCCCGCTTCCGTTGACCGCGCAAGCGTTCACGGATGTCCACGCCGCTCGCACTATCGTGGCCGTTCCTCGCGGATGGCACCCAATTTGCGCGCGCAAGATTCGCGCCACCGGCGCGACCATTCTGGAACTGCCCGCCTCCGGATTCTGGTGCGCGCTCATGCGCGAGCTTGCCCGGCGGGATATTCTGCATGTCTTTTGCGAGGGTGGCGGCGGCATCGCAGGCGCACTCCTCAAGGCAAACTTGGTGGATGAACTCCGTATTTTCCTTTCTCCCATGCTCATCGGAGGCCCCGTCGGCGCCACCGGCACAACGGCTTGGCGATTGCCTCAGGCCCCCGGGTTCATTTTGCGCGAATGCACCCCCGTCGGGAAAGACCTGCTTCTGAAACTCACGCCCAAACAAAAGGAGGCTTGAATGTTCACGGGGCTCATTCAACAGGTTGGTCGTCTGGAACAAGTCGCCTTTCAAGGCGAAGCTGGACGCCTTACGCTTACCGCCTCCTTTAACACGCCGCTGCAACTGGGCGAAAGTATCGCCATCAATGGCACGTGCCTGACGTTGGTGGAGCAACAAAACACGCGCTTGGGTTTCGATGTCCTCCGCGAAACGTTCGATAAAACCGCGCTGCGCGACCTGACGCCCGGCGCCCCCCTGAATCTGGAGCGCGCGCTCCGCATGGGCGATCCCCTCGGCGGACATCTCGTCAGCGGCCACATTGATGGCACCGGAACCGTCCGCTCCATCGAAAATGTCGGCCGGGACAAGGCCCTGACGGTGTTCGCACCGGAACTAATCGCCGAAATGGTGCCCAAAGGCTCAATCGCGCTGGATGGCATCAGTCTGACAATCGTCGAGGTTCGGCCAACTCAGGGACTGTTTTCCGTGCATATCATTCCTCACACGTGGAACGAAACGGCGCTCTCCAGCCTTTCAGTTGGCGCGCGCGTCAATCTGGAAACCGACATGCTCGGCAAATACGTCCGCGCCGCCCTCGGCGCCAACACCCCCGCCCCCATTACATGGGAGCGCCTTCAGGCGGCGGGTTTCCTTGCCTGAAGCCCCGCCAGCATGACCATTCGGATGTCTCTGCGCGGAAAAAGGTTTGCGTCACGGGTTTGCCCGGTATAATGCAAATGATTGAAAGAAAGATGAACCCCATGCCTACACCCATCATCGCCATTGCCAACCAAAAAGGCGGCGTCGGTAAAACCACGACTGCCGTCAATCTGGCCGCCTGTCTGGCCGAACGCCGAAAAAAAGTTCTGCTGATTGACCTCGACCCCCAAGCCAACGCCACCAGCGGACTCGGCCTGGCCAAAACCGAAGGCGCCAGCATCTATGACGTCCTGCTGGGCGACCGGCCGCTGGCCGAAATCATTCAGCAATCGAACGACCCGCGTCTGGACATCGTGGCATCCGAAGTGGATTTGGCCGGCGCCGAAATTGATGTCGCCCGCGCCGATCAATATCTGCAACGCCTGGCCATGGCGTTGGAACCGCTGGCCCATCAGGAAAGCTATCATTTCATCCTCGTGGATTGCCCGCCCTCACTGGGCATCCTGACGATGAATGCGTTGTGCGCCGCGGATGGCCTGTTGATTCCGATGCAATGCGAATATTACGCGCTGGAAGGCATCAGCGTGATTCTCAATCTGGTCAACAAGCTCCACGAAAGCGGCGCGGCCCCGCGTCTGGCCGTGGAAGGCATCGTAATGACCATGTACGACATGCGCACCAACCTCTCGCGCCAGGTGGTCGAGGAAATCAGAAACCATTTCCGGACAAAATCTACGATTCGCTCATTCCCCGTTCGGTGCGCCTGGCCGAAGCGCCCTCGCACGGTCTGCCGATTATCGCGTATGACCCCAACTGCACGGGCGCCGCGGCCTACCGGCAACTCGCCCGCGAGTTCCTCAAGCGCCGCCGCAACATGGACAACGCGGAACCGCCGATG
>Ga0255346_1002585_pt1 | contig 22603 bp, 17 predicted proteins | sample wastewater_treat_FD_194410 | JGI IMG/M metagenome (GOLD analysis project Ga0255346, IMG submission 194410) | Wastewater microbial communities from Lulu Island WWTP, Vancouver, Canada - plant22 | ecosystem: Engineered > WWTP > Wastewater > Unclassified | place: Canada: Vancouver, British Columbia... | reverse complement strand
ATGTGGAATATCAGGTAGAAGGCAATCAAATCATTTTGTCACCCAAAGAAGTTCATCGTGTGATTGTTGCCTATAATGAATTACAGCAACAGCAAAAAACCATGACCGGAAAAATCACTGACTCAAATGGTGAACCCATAATTGGAGCAAATATCATAGAGGTAGGGACAACCAATGGGACGGTGACAGATATTGACGGCAACTTTTCATTACAAGTGAAAGATGATGCCATCCTGCATATTTCGTATATTGGATATCTGGAACAGGATATCAATACGGCAGGAAAGACTTCTGTCAATGTTGTTTTACAAGAAGATACAAAAACACTGGAGGAATTGGTGGTTGTAGGATATGGTGTACAGAAGAAGAAGCTGGTGACCGGTGCCACGATCCAGGTGAAGGGTGACGAGATTGAGAAACAAAATACCACGAGCGTGCTGGGCGCCCTGCAGAGTTACACCCCGGGTGTATACATCACCCAAAGCTCGGGACAGGTGGGTGAGAACTACAAGATTCACATACGTGGTCTCGGAACCGCCTCGAGCAATGAACCCCTCTACGTGATCGACGGGGTGCCGGGTGGATCGATCAATGCGCTCAATCCCGGCGACATCGAGTCGATCGACATCCTGAAGGATGCCGCCTCGGCTGCGATCTACGGCGCCCGTGCAGCCAACGGGGTGCTGCTGGTGACCACCAAACAGGGCAAAGCCGGGAAGACAAAGGTATCGTACGACGGGTATGTCGGTGTACAAAATGCCATCACCAACGGGGTGCGCCCCGCCAATGCGAAGGAGTACATGACCCTGGTAAACGATGCCCTGCTCACGCAGGATCCTACGGGCGGATTGCTTTACAAATGGGAAGAGGAGCTGCCGGCCCACCTGCTCACAGCCATCAACAATGGTTCCTGGAAAGGAACAAACTGGCTCGACGAGTCGATGGTGAAGGATGCCCCCATCACCAGCCACACGATCAACCTCACCGGGGGATCGGATTACTCTCGCTTTGCCATGGGCTTTTCTTATCTCGATCAGACGGGAACCATTGGTTATCCCGCCACACCGGAGTACAGCCGCTACACGGCACGCATCAATTCGCAGCACAGCCTCTGGAAGAAAAATGGTCGCGACATCATTAGCTTCGGCGAGAATGTGGTTTACTCGAATTATAACAAGAAAGGAGTACAGATTGGAAGCATGTACAGCAACAACATTCGCAACCTGTTGAAAATGACGCCGCTGCTGCCGGCCTACAATGACGGGGGGGACTACTATATTTACAAGGACATGCAGGAAAACGGGTGGTTGTTCGACCAGGCAGTGAACAATCCGCTGGCACAACTGGATTATACACGGAGTCGCAGAAACTCGATCTCAAGGCGGCTGCAGTCGAACGCATACCTCGAGATAGCACCGATGGAGAACCTCACCTTCCGAAGCAGCGTGGGGTATCACTTTTCACAGAACTCATCGCGCAGCTATGTGCCTGAGTATATCCTGTCGGCAAAGACGGCTAACCCTACGGACGACGTGAGCCAGTCGCAGTCGTGGAGTTCACAGTGGACACTGGAGAACACGCTGAACTATACCTTCTCACTTTCCGATCACAACTTCAACAGCCTCATCGGGCAGTCGGTTGAGAAATGGGGATATGGTGAGAGTCTCGACGCCAAGAACTCCTACTCGCTCTTCCCGGGATCGTTCGATCATGCCTACATCGACAATACACAGGGGCTCGACACCACCAACTCGGAGATGGGGGGCAGTCCCAATTCCGACGGGAGCCTCGCCTCCTTCTTCGGACGTGTCAACTACAACTACCAGGAGCGTTACCTGGCATCGCTCGTGATGCGTGCAGACGGTTCCTCCAACTTTTCGCGGGGTAACCGCTGGGGATATTTCCCCTCCCTCTCTGCCGGATGGGTCCTCACCTCTGAGGAGTGGATGAGGTGGAGCGACAGTTGGCTGAACTTCTTTAAACTGCGTGGCAGCTGGGGACAGAACGGTAATTGTAACATCGACAACTTCCAGTACCTGGCCACCATCGCTTTCAATACCAATGCCTACTACTATGATGACAAAGCCACCCCTGCTACTGGTGGTTATCCCGACCTGCTGGCCAACAAGGATGTCACCTGGGAGACATCTGAGCAGCTCGACTTCGGGTTCGACGCTCGTTTTCTGGAGTCGAAGCTGGGGGTGAACTTCGACTGGTACAGCAAAACCACAAAGGACTGGCTGGTGGTGGCTCCCACGTTGCTCCTCTACGGTGCGGGGGCTCCATACATCAACGGTGGCGACGTGCAGAACAAAGGGCTGGAGCTGGCACTGACCTGGCACGACAGTGTAGGGAAAGACCTCACCTACAGCGCCTCGCTGAATCTGGCGCACAACGTGAACGAGGTGGTGCGGCTGGCAAACAGCGAGGGCATCATCCACGGTCCCGAGGCGGTGATCGCGGAGAATACCACCGAGTCGTTCCGCGTGGAGGTGGGTTATCCGATGGGTTACTTCTGGGGGTACAAGACGCTGGGCGTGTTTCAGAATCAGTCGCAGATAGACCGGTGGCTGGCCGACGGCAATGTGGTGCGGCAGGATGACCCCAAACCGGGTGATCTGATCTTCCAGGATACCACCGGCGACGGCGAGATCAATGCCGACGACAAGACCATGATCGGCGATCCGCATCCGGACTTTACCGGCAGCCTCAATTTCAACGTGGCATACAAAGGATTCGACCTGTCGCTCACCGCCTATGGTGCCTTCGGCATGCAGATTCTGAAATCGTATCGCTCCTATTCCGATACGCCGAACGACAACTACACCAACAAGGATGTCACCAAATACTGGAGCGGAGAAGGCTCTACCAACAAATACCCCGCCTTCGCCTACGGCAAGAATATCAACTTTATCGATATCTCGGATATCTACCTGGAAAATGCGGATTACGTGAAGCTCTCGAACATCACCCTCGGTTACAACTTCACAAAGGGATTCAGGAGCCTGCCTTTCTCGAAGCTGCGGCTTTATCTGACGGCACAGAACCTGTTCACCATTACCGGCTATTCGGGGATGGATCCGGAGATCGGCTTTAGCGCTGACACCAACTGGGCTTCCGGTATTGACTGTGGCTACTACCCCGGCTCACGCACCCTGCTGGTAGGTCTCAATATTACATTTTAAAATTTTAAACTGGAGGAACAACCATGACATACAAAATAAGACCATTTATAACCACCCTGCTCCTGCTATCTGTGTTGGCAGGATGTGAAAGTTTTCTCGATACGGAGAGTTTCACGAAGAAGAACACGTCGAACTTCCCCACCACGGAAGATGAGGCACAACAGATGATCACCGGCATCTATATGACGATGAACGATCTGATCAAAGACCCGGAAGCACACCCCTTCATGATATTCGATATCGCAAGCGACGACCGCCTGGGAGGGGGGAGCACCAGCAACAAGGGATCACAGTCGATAGACCGCCTGCTGAACAGCAAGGTCAGCTGGCTGGAGAGCCTGTGGAAGACGCGCTACGCAGGCATCTACCGCGCCAACAATGCGCTCGAAACGCTCGATAACATTACATCGTGGAGCGATGAGAAGGTGAAGTCGAGGCTCCTTGCCGAGACCTACTTCCTGCGGGCTTTCTTCTATTTCGACCTGATACAGATATTTGGGGAGACACCCCTGAAGCTGTCCACCCTGCCGGAGAACCTGCCCAAGAGCTCTGCAGATGAAGTCTATGCGCAGATTGGATACGACCTGGAGCAGGCCATCAAGTTGTTCCCCTCGGATGCTTTTCCCAACTATGGAAACGGAAAGGCCTCGAAATGGGCTGCAGAAGCGCTGATGGCACGTGTTTATCTCTTTTATACGGGCTTCTACAAGAAAAACGAACTGCCCGTTGCGGGGGGCGGCGAAGTGACAAAGCAGAAGGTGATAGGCTACCTTGAAGATTGTATCACCTACAGTGGGCACTCGCTGGTGAGCGACCAGCGCAACATATGGCCCTATACCAACCCCTATACAGGCAAAGATTACCAGTATGTGATTGACAACGGTCTTCTTTGGGAGGGGGACAACTGCAAGGAGACCATCTTTGCGATGAAGTTTGCCAACTCGGGGGTGGACGGGTACTTCAACCGCATCGTGGAGTATTATGGCATGCGTCTCTCCGGTGCCTCCTGCTTCCCCTTCGTGCCACAGGGTTATTCCAACGGGCCGGTGAACACCACCCTCTGGAACGACTGGCAGACCGATCCGGATTACGCGGGTGACTACCGCCGGATGGGGTCGATCTGCAACGAAGCAGACGAGATACCCGAATATGCCGGTGACAAAGGAAAGGAAGTGGAGAAAACGCGCCTCTGGGCAAAGAAATACCTGGGTGTGGGTGCCTATGAAGGGTCAAACCTGATCCAGACCTTCGGTTACTTCTACGGAGGACAGAACAACCGTCAGGGCGGGCTGAACAACGACCTGATCCTGATCCGCATGGCTGATGTCTACCTGATGCACTCCGAGCTGACCGAAACAAACACCTATCTCAACAAGGTACGGCAGCGTGCCAAGCTGGGACCGGTCGCCTATTCCCTGGATGCCATCAAGAAAGAACGGCGCTATGAACTCTGCTTTGAGGGGCTGCGCTGGAACGACCTGCGCCGCTGGGGCGATGTGCAGAAGATTGTGACCAACCAGGAGGGGGTGGATATCATCAACCGCGGAGTGAAGACCAAATATACCTTCGGCTCGTTCGATTTCATGGAGCGTTACAATGCCACCGGCGGCGGTTTCTGGAAGATCCCCGATTCGCAGATAACCCTCTCGGAAGGGGTGCTGGAGCAGAACCCCGGCTGGGATGATGCCTATACGTTCAACAGCCTGCCCTATTATTCAAATTAGGTTTCAAGCGATCAACGATCAGCTTTGAAGCTGAAACAACATTAAACGTTAAAACGTCCGGAGTGATCCGGACGTTTTAACGTTGTACTTTTTCTGCCGCTCACACCCTGATTGCAAACATTTTGTGTTATCTTTAACCTTTATTTCTGACTTGAATCGGGAAGAATTTAGGTGTCAGTTGGTTGGTCTTGTGTAGCTTCCCGTGTTGGATTTTTAAGAACCTGTAATTCATGTGATTATGGGAAAAGAGGCACGCATTCTGCATGGCCTTCAGGACAAGAATATCCTCATTGTTTTCTTTGTTCTGATATTGTTGCTTTTTGTGTCGTGCAACCGAGGGCATCACCAAGCCATGTTAATTCGACTGCAGCAATGGGACGCCCTATTGGAAGAACAGCCTCAAGATATAAAAGACAGTCTGTTAACTCTAAACTTTCATGGGCTTTCACGTGCCAACCAGGCTTATTACGGTCTTTTGAAAACTATCTCCGATGATAAAACCTATACCGATTTCACTTCTGATTCTCTTATAAATAACGTACAGAGTTATTTCAACCGTCATAGAAAAGGGAGTGACAACCATATCCGTTCGCTGGCATATCAAGGGATTGTGCGATACCAGATGGGGAATGCGGACAGTATCGCTTTTACTCCTATGAAAGAAGGTGAATAGCTCTATTTGAAGCAAAAACAGCCTAATCCCAACACCGGAAATATGCTTTATTACTATCTGGGAGTCTATTATCGCACAACAATGATTTCGGCACGGCTGGCAACTATTTCAATAAAGCGCTGCGACTGGCAAAACAAAAAAAGATTCCATTCATATTTTTGATGCTTATCTGGCACTGTTTTGGAATGAAATGGAACAAAGAAAATATGATAGCGGAAAATTGTATTTAGACTCGCTAAACGAGATTACAAGTTTGTCTCCCGATTAACAATATCGCCTTCTGACTTCCCAGTCCATATATTATGAAATTGAAAATGATTTTGAAAAGAAATTCGATTACGAAAAAGCAAAATTGTCTTTGGAGCCTCTTTTAAAAGAACCCATTCAATTGTTTCGATTATATTATGCGCTTTCTGAAGCGTACTCCCACAATAATCTGCTTGATAGTGCCATGTACTACGCTTTTATCGCCATAATTCATATACGGGATTCTATTTAGTCTCTGAACGGAAATCATATAACTAATTATATAATAGAATTATAGGGTCAACAATTCACATCGAATAATTTTGAATAATTTCAAAAATAGTTGGTCAACAGCTTGTATAATAGTCCAATGATGCTTATCTTTGATGGAAAATAGCGGAAAACCTTCAAAGATTCCAAAAATGAGAGAAAGATTCGATGCCCAATTACACGTATTGGAAGTTTGCCGATTTCAGAAATTAAGATACCTAAAAATAGTCGTGATGAGTTTCCACCATTTTTACGTGCGGTTCAAGAGATTTATACTACTCCCGAATTGAGCGAAGAGATTTTCTCATTGGTAGAAAAAGCTGTGTGTACGAAAGATGTAAGAAATGGTCGACCGGGCATGAATCTATGGACGATATTTGTATTGGCAGGAGCGCGTATGTGTCTGGGAACTGACTATGACAGATTACATTACCTTACCTTGCAAATTCAGACAGTTTACTGCGTAAAATGATCGGCTATAGTGATGCTTTTTTTGATGAAGATGACATTTCTCTGCAGACTATCAAAGACAATGTTACTCTTTTGGACGATGAAACCCTCAAAGGCATTAACGATGTGATCGTGAAAATGGGACATGGATTGTTTAAAAAAAAAGAGACGAATCTATTAGTTATGCGAATCAGTATTTAAAAAATTAGATAAATGAAAGCGATGGCGATTTTCCCCATCGTATGAACAAGTAACCCTTTAGTGGATCTTACTTTTTGTGCTCTTTGAATAGTTGTTTTTTCGTTCAGCCAGTTGAAGAATGATTCTATGGGTTGCCTGATTTTGGAAACAGCCGTAGAGAACAAGTCGTTATAAGCTTTTTGGCGCTGCTTTTCCTGTTCGGATTGTCCCTTAATTGCCTTCACAGGAGTATACATTTCAATATTCCGTTTTTGTTTTTTATCATCGTTGAAGTATTCGAAATCGGAGTATATCTTGTCTCCAAAAATTACGGTATCGGAGATATAATCACCTCGGGCCTGTTTAAAAACCGTCAGATCATTATCTGCGGCAGGAGTGACCGTCAAGGATTTCGGAAAGGGAATTGTTCCCTCTCTGCGCAGGGTCAGCGCAATGAAGTTTCAACCCGTAATAATACATGTTCTTTGTTGAGCAATATCCCTTGGCAGTTATTTCCCGGGCCACTTTTCCTTGCCTGTTCCTACGCGCACACGTTATTACGGGAAGGGAATCGACAAGGGATATGCCCTTGTTGCAATCAGCCGGAATGAATGAAGATATCAATCCGGCGGATAATACCCGAAAGGCTTCATTAAGACGGTTTAACCTGAGATTAAAGGTCCGGTATGAAGGTAATTTGGGAAACCGGGAGGAAAGATATTCTGATGCAAAATTGTATATATCCCTGATTCGGAAATACTTTTGACAGTGTCCTGCAAACAGGTAAATTGTCATTATTTCCCGGTCTGTGAAAGCGGGATTGGAATTATTGCCGTATCTTTGGCAATAATATTTCAATTCCCGGTCGTATAAATCACATATATACATATAAATCTGTATCAGTTTAAACTCTTTCTCGCTGGGAATCATACTTGAAAAATAATGGGTTTTATTCTTCTAAGTTAATGATTCTCAGCGGATTGAGCAAATATTCAGCGTATTTATTTTATTGATTTTAAATACTTTAACTATATAAACTCGCCATCAGTTTCAACTACTGATTCGCATAATCATATTAAAAGAGAACAAAGATGAACATAAAAAATATATTTCTGGGTACGGTATGGGCGTTGATCGCCCTTACCGCCTGCAGCAGCGACGATAAGCCGGTATATCCGGAGCCTCCTGTATACGATATGAGCGGATTTGCCAAGGGCGCGGATGTCAGTTGGCTCACTGAAATGGAACGAAGCCGTATTAAATTTTATGACGGTAATGATCGTGAAAAAGAATGCATGGCTTTACTCCGTGAATTGGGTATGAATTCTATCCGTTTACGGGTATGGGTCGATCCCGTAGATGGATGGTGCAACAAGGGCGACATGCTGGTAAAAGCGTTCCGTGCGAATAACCTCGGCATGCGCCTGATGATAAATTTTCATTACAGCGATACGTGGGCGGATCCCGGGCAGCAGACAAAACCTGCCGCCTGGACGGATATGGATATGGACGAATTGCAGGAAGCTGTGGCCGACCATACCCGAGAGATCCTCACCGAACTGAAAGCGCATGATATCGCTCCCGAATGGATTCAGGTAGGCAATGAGACAAGTAACGGAATGCTTTGGGAAGAAGGGAAAGCTTCCGTAAATATGGGGAATTATGCTAAATTGAATAATGCCGGATATGATGCCGTAAAAGAAGTGTTTCCCGATGCGAAAGTTATTGTACATTTGCCTAGGGGGTATGACAACGACCTTTATCGCTGGCTATTCGACGGACTGAAGAATAACGGTGGAAAATGGGACGTGATCGGGATGTCACTCTATCCTGCAGCGAACTCATGGCAACAGACGAACGCAGATTGTATTGCGAACATACGGGATATGATCAGCCGTTACGACTCGGAAGTGATGATTTGCGAAGTCGGTATGCCATGGGATGAGGCGGAAGCCTGTCATGATTTCCTGGCAGACCTGATCGCCAAAGCAAAAGCCATAGAAGATGATCGCTGTTTAGGTGTCTTCTACTGGGAACCCCAGTCGTACGGTGGTTGGAAAGGGTATACCCTCGGCGCTTTCGATGAAAACGGACGCCCTACTGTAGCATTGGACACATTCAAACTTTGAATTAAAATTATTATTGTATGAAACGAGCCGTATTGTCTGTATTTTTTATCTTTTTCTTTTTTCTGACAGTTTCTCTTTATGCTCAACAACGTACCGAATTCCTGTTGGAAAAGAACTGGAGATTCTGTAAAGGAGATTTTCCCCAAGCGATAAGCAACGATTTTAATGACAAAAACTGGGAGGAGGTAAGGATTCCTCACGATTGGGCAATCTACGGACCATTCGACCGGAAGCATGATCTTCAGGAAGTAGCTATTATACAGAACGGAGAGAAGGTGCCGACAGTAAAAACGGGGCGTACAGGTGGCCTTCCCTATATGGGAGTTGGCTGGTACCGTACTTTTTTTGATGTGAAAAACTTCCAGTCAGAAAAACAAATCATTACCCTGAAGTTCGACGGTGCGATGAGTGAAGCAAGGGTATATGTAAACGGGAAAGAGGTATGCTTCTGGCCTTACGGGTACAATGCTTTCCATTGCGATGTCACCGAAGTGCTGAATACTGACGGTAAGAACAATCTGCTTGCCGTACGGCTTGAAAATAAACCGGAGTCTTCTCGTTGGTATCCGGGAGCCGGACTTTACCGCAATGTACATGTGATACAGACGAATAAGATCCATGTGCCGGTTTGGGGTACTTATATTACGACACCTTTCGTTTCAGAGGAATATGCTTCCGTACGTCTGCGAACGGAAATAGCGGGTGATCATAAAGATATACGGATTATCACGGAAATCAGAGATGCCGACAATAAGGTGGTGGCATTCAAGGATAACAGACAGCAACTCAACCATGGACGCCCGTTCGAGCAGAATTTTATCGTGGAGGATCCCAGACTTTGGTCGCCCGAAACGCCTTACCTCTATACTGCTATATCCAGCATATTTGTCGACGGTACACAGACCGACGAATACACGACTCGTTTCGGTATCCGGGATATTAAATTTGTGGCAGACAAGGGTTTCTTCCTGAACGGACAGCAACGTAAATTTCAGGGAGTTTGCAATCATCACGACCTCGGCCCTTTGGGCGCGGCTATCAATGAATCGGCTCTACGTCACCAGCTGATACTCCTCAAAGAGATGGGATGCGATGCTATACGTACTTCCCATAATATGCCTGCGCCGGAATTGGTCAAACTTTGTGACGAAATGGGTTTCATGATGATCGTGGAGAATTTTGACGAATGGAATGTTGCCAAATGCAAAAACGGTTATCACCGGTTTTTCGACGAATGGGCGGAAAAAGATATGATTAACATGTTGCGTCATTTCCGGAATAACCCTTCGGTAGTTATGTGGAGTATCGGTAATGAAGTGCCCACACAGTGTAGTAACGATGGTTATAAAGTGGCCCGTTTCCTGCAGGATATTTGCCACCGGGAAGATCCTACCCGTCCCGTCACTTCCGGAATGGATCAGGTCAGTTGTGTGCTGGACAATGGGTTTGCGGCGGTGGTTGAAATTCCCGGATTCAATTATCGAACCCACCGTTATGTGGAGGCATATGAAAGACTTCCGCAAAATCTGTTGTTGGGTTCTGAAACCGCTTCCACGGTTAGTTCACGTGGCGTATACAAGTTTCCCGTGGAGAAAAAAGCCAATGCGCTTTATGACGATCACCAGTCCTCTTCCTATGATCTCGAATATTGCTTTTGGTCGAATATCCCCGATGAAGATTTTGCGCTGGCCGACGATTATCACTGGACACTGGGGCAATTTGTCTGGACAGGCTTCGATTACCTGGGAGAGCCTTCACCCTATGACACCGATGCATGGCCTAATCACAGCTCCATGTTTGGAATTATAGACCTTGCAAGTATTCCTAAAGACCGCTATTACCTGTACAAAAGTATCTGGAATAGGGACGAAGCTACGCTCCATATTCTCCCGCACTGGAACTGGAAAGGGCGCGAAGGAGAAGTAACCCCGGTGTTTGTCTATACGAGTTATCCCTCCGCCGAACTTTTTATTAATGGGAAAAGTCAGGGAAAGCGTACAAAAAATAATAATTCCTTAACGGAAAGATATCGTCTGATGTGGATGGATGTACGTTATGAACCAGGAGAAGTGAAGGTGGTGGCTTACGATGAAAACGGAAATAAAACAGAGGAGAAAATGGTTTGTACAGCAGGTGAGCCCCATAGAATTGAGCTGATCCCTGACCGGCACGTGTTATCGGCTGACGGAAAAGACCTGGCTTACGTGAATGTGCGTGTGGTGGACAAAGACGGCAACCTATGTCCATTAGATAACCGAATGATCCGTTTCACGGTGAGTGGGGCAGGGAAGTACCGTGCTTCTGCCAATGGAGATCCCACATGTCTGGAGATGTTCCATCTTCCACAGATGCAGCTTTTCAACGGGCAACTCACCACCATTGTACAGGCTGGAGAAATTGGTGGAACGCTTACCCTTGAAGCAAAGTCAAAAGGAGTTCAGTCGTCAAAAATCTCTATAAGGGTGAAATAATGATTGTTTTTACATACGATAATACTTTCGACGGATTACTTTCATGTGTTTTCTTTGCGTATGAGCGGAGAAAATTTCCCGATTTGATCCTTTCTGAATTCGATCAAAAGCCTCTGTAGAAAGCGTGAGATCCGCCTGAGGGAAGTTGAGCATAAAGAAGGAGGCGACTATTATCTGCAGATAAACTCTCCGACTAAAGAGTTGAAAGAAAGTTCGATGAAGCGTCAGTTTAGAGAGCGTTTCGAAAGTGAGCTTCAAAAGGCCAAAGATGCTTTGACAAAGAAAGGTGGCACGAAGGTGTATGATAAAGTCGTTGAACGGGTTGGCCGTGCCATGGGGCGTTATCCGTCGATTGCCAAATTCTGTGAGGTGACATACACCCGGAGTACAAAAAAACGGATCAGATGTCCGACCTTGCATGGCGTATCCGTGTGCCGGAAGAGGTTGATCGCGACAGTGGAGTCTATTTCCTTCGCACCAATGTTGCCGCGATGGATGAGAAAGCCACTTGGGATTATTATAATTTGATCCGTGAAATCGAGTGTACGAACCGGCAGTTGAAAACAGATCTCAATCTGCGCCCCGTTTTTCACCGGACAGATGACCGTTCGGATGCACACCTGTTTTTCGGGCTGTCGGCCTACCAGATAGTGAACACCATACGCCATCAACTCAAACAATCGGGCATCAACCACTATTGGACGGAGATAGTAAGAATCATGTCCACGCAGAAGGTCGTGACAACAGAGGCGGTCAATGCATTGGGCGAAAATGTGCAGACCCGGATCTGCAGTGAACCGACAAGGGATGCCGCTTCGATTTATGAAGCACTGCGATACGGGGACAGACCATTTAGGAGAATCAAAATTTGTAGTACACAGTGCAAATCTAGAAAAAAATGAGAATACTGTTTTACAGAGAGATACGACTTGATGAAGTCAAAGTTGGGCTAAGTTGCAGCCGGTAATTCGCACTTATGCCGAAACTTTTGGCGGATCGCTCAAAGGTGCGGTTATTCCGCCCGATGCGGTTGCATATGTCCAATTAACTAATGAAACCGACACTCTGATTTCACTCCCTGAAACGGATGGCAAGTTTTTATTTGCCGGACTTCATGAGGGAAGCTACGATCTCACGGTCATTGCAGATATGCTATCGGAATATGCCGAAACAACTATAGTTGATATCGCAGCAGAAAACGCGATAGTTGCCAATCCGGATACTATCCGCTTGATTCCCCCTGAACCAATAGGCCTTAGAAAAATTGTTTTTCATCATTTGTTGTAGAGGTATTCCGTGATATGCTTCTACAATTTTTTTAATCCTTACTCCGCTTCTCTTATCCGGCAGAATTCAATTCATCAATCGCCGCCAAAAGAAACTTGAAAAAAAAAATGTCATAATATTGTCGCATAAATTCGTAATTTTGCGGTTCACAACCAATAATTCGATTCACTCGTCATGGATAGCCAAACAAAGCAACCGCTTGTCGTTTACAATACGCTAACGCGAAAAAAAGAACCTTTCGAGCCCATTCATCCGCCCTTTGTCGGGATGTATGTCTGCGGTCCGACCGTTTACAGCGATATTCACTTGGGCAATTGCCGTACCTTCATTTCGTTCGATACTATTTACCGATATCTGCTCCACATAGGCTACAAGGTGCGCTACGTGCGCAACATCACCGATGCCGGCCATCTGGAAGGCGATCGCGACGAAGGCGACGACAAGTTTGCAAAAAAAGCCAAACTCGAACAGCTGGAACCGATGGAAATCGTTCATAAATATACCATCGGTTTTCATCATGTCCTCGAAGCTTTCAATACACTGCCACCGAGCATTGAGCCCACTGCCACCGGACACATTATCGAACAGATCGAAATGATTCGGGAAATTCTGAATAGTGGTTATGCCTACGAAGTGAACGGATCGGTTTATTTCGATGTAGATAAATACAGCCAAAAATACGATTACGGAATTCTCACCAATCGCAAACTCGAAGATTTGCTCGAAGGCACACGCGAGTTGGGCGGACAGGACGAAAAACGAGGCCGACTCGACTTTGCCCTTTGGATAAAAGCAAAACCCGAAACGCTGATGAAATGGCCTTCTCCTTGGGGCTGGGGATTTCCCGGATGGCATATCGAGTGTTCGGCCATGAGCACCAAATATCTGGGACAGACTTTCGATATCCATGGTGGCGGAATGGACCTGCAGGCTACGCACCACACCAACGAAATAGCGCAATCGGAAGCCTGCAACCATGTGCAACCCGTCAAATACTGGATGCACACCAATATGCTGACGGTAAACGGCGCACGCATGTCGAAAACAGCCGGCAACGGATTCCTCCCACAGGAATTGTTCACAGGCAATCACCCGCTTCTCGAACGCGGCTATTCGCCCATGACCGTGCGATTTTTCATGGCGCAATCGCACTATCGCAGTACACTCGACTTCAGCAACGAGGCATTGCAGGCTGCCGAAAAGGGATACAAGCGACTGATGGAAAGTCTTTCGAATCTCCGGCGCATTCAGCCTTCCGATTCATCCAGCGTAAACGTGGCAGCTCTACGGGACAACTGTTATGCGGCCATGAATGACGATTTCAACACGCCAGTGCTCATTTCGCATCTGTTCGAAGGGGTACGCATCGTCAATGCTGCGATCGACGGCAAGGAAACATTGTCGGCTGCTGATCTCGAACTGCTGCAACATGTGATGAAGACATTTGTTTTCGACGTGTTGGGGCTTGTTGACGAAACCAAAGCCGATGCGAAAAGTCACGTAGTTGACGGACTGATGAAACTCGTCCTCGAAATCCGAAGCGAAGCTCGTGCAAAAAAAGACTGGGCAACGTCCGACAAAATTCGAGACAATCTGAAAGCCATCGGCATCGAAATAAAAGACGGTAAAGACGGCACTGACTGGAAATTTATCTGATTCAACCACCCTCAAACAGTCTTACAAATGCAAATCGTCATTTCGCCTGCCAAATTAATGGATTTCGAAGGTTCAATACCCGCCGTAAAAACTACGACTCCCCTTTTCCCTGAAAAGACGGCCACGCTGGTAGAAATTTGCCGGCAACTTTCGGAACGTGAAATTGTTGCGAAAATGAAAGTAAACGCAACCATTGCTCACCATGTGTACGAATATTTTCAGACCTTCGATTTCGAGAGTACGCCCCGGCGGGCTGCTGCACTTGCCTACAACGGCATTGCCTATAAGGGATTAAATGCGGCCGACTTTTCGCAAGAGGATTACGATTTTGCCCGGCAACACTTCAATATCCTTTCTGCGCTTTATGGTATCCTCCGGCCGTTCGACGAAATCAAACCCTACCGCCTCGAAATGCACCGCAAAATCGTACCCGCAGGCTTCAAAAGTCTTTACGACTTTTGGGAAGATTTGCTCAATGATTATCTTGGCCGCAAACTCAAAAAGGACGATAAAATCGTCATCGACGTTTCGTCGTCCGAGTACGGGAAAATTCTTAATCCGACAAAACTTCCGAAAAGAACACGCATCATTTCGATGAATTTTCTTCAGCATCAGGCGAACGATCTCAAACAGATTGTGGTACACACGAAAAAGGCACGAGGAATGCTTTCGCGTTTTATTATAAAAAATAAAATCTATCGACTCGAAGATGTGAAAGCGTTCGACAGCGAAGGCTACTTTTTCTATCCAAAACTCTCATCTTCAAACGAATGGTTTTTTGTACGTTAAAATAAACGACCGAACATGAAAGAAACAAACAGAGCCACTTTTACTTCGAAAATCGGGATGATTGCAGCGGCTGCCGGATCAGCAGTCGGGTTGGGAAATATATGGCGCTTCCCGAGTATGACAGCAGATGGCGGCGGAGCAGTGTTTATTTTGGTTTATATTGGATGTGTGCTTTTCTTCGGCATCCCGGTGATGGTTGCCGAATTCATCATTGGCCGATCGTCAAAAGCAAATACTACCGGTGCTTTTCACATTTTAGCCCCTAACACGTCATGGAAGTGGGTGGGCCGACTTGGAGTATTAACAGGGTTTGTGATTATGGGTTTTTATATGGTAGTGTGCGGTTGGACGCTCGAATATATCTGGCAGTCGGTTAGCGGAAAACTGGCAACAGTTACCGACTTCTCGGCAAATTTTGCAGCGTTGCAGCAGGATCATCTCAAGCAAACGCTGTTGATGACGGGATTTACTGTATTGACCCTTTTGTTTACACTTTCGGGAGTGAGAAAAGGAGTTGAAAAATCATCAAAAATATTTATGCCGATACTCTTTCTATTGCTTATTTTGCTCGGCATCCGGTCTGTTACGTTGCCCGGTGCGATCGAAGGTCTTGAGTTTTTGTTCAAGCCCAATATAGAGCATGTAAAATCGACTGTTTTTCTGGATGCAATGGGACAGGCATTTTTCTCCCTTTCGCTCGGGATGGGTTGCATGATTACGTACGGATCATATTTTTCAAATAGTTCCAATTTGACGAAAACGGCCATCCAGGTTTCGGTTCTTGATATGTTTGTGGCCATTCTCGCGGGAATCGTCATTTTTCCATCGGCTTTTGCATTAACGTCCAATCCGGATACGATTCTTGGCGATTTGATAAACGGTGGACCCGGTTTATTATTCATTACCCTGCCTCAACTCTTTAATGAGATCCCCCTTTCGATGCTTTGGTCTTCCTTGTTTTTCATTCTGGTTGCCATCGCAGCTGTCACTTCCACCATTTCGCTGCTCGAAGTTGTTACGATTTACATCCAAGAAGAATACAAACGGACGAGACACGAATCAGCCGTTCTCGTCGCCATTGGAGTTATCGTTTTAGGCACTGTTTCATCCTTCTCTCCAAAGTTTTTCGGTCTGCTCGATTCTGTTTCGGCAGAGTGGATGCTTCCCATCGGAGGATTTTTCATATCACTTTTCGTAGGCTGGTATCTTGACGAAAAGTTGGTTTATGCCCAATTGACAAATGAAGGCAGAGAACAATTCGGAATCAAATTTTTAAAGGGTTATCGTTTCATTCTGAAATATTTGGCCCCACTTGCCATACTTGCTATTTTTGTGTATGGATTGATCGGATGAAGAAGAATAAACAGATGTATTGCAAAATAATAAAGCTCACGGTAGAAAAAAGGTAAAGATAAATGAAAGTTGATAAAAGGACAAAATCTGTTTGCCGTTGAGAATGAAAAATAGTACTTTTGTTGAAAATAGGTTCATAACGACAAATGCAGTTTAAGGTTACTCCTCCCGAAAAAATAGAAACAGCCATCAAGTTGCCGTCTTCAAAGAGTATCAGCAACCGGTTGTTAATTCTTAATGCCCTAAGTTGCAGCGAACACCCAATCGAAAATCTGTCTAAATGTGAAGATACTCAGGTCATCATTGATGCTTTCAATTCGGACTCAAACATTTTTGATGTGAAAGGAGCCGGCACAGCCATGAGGTTTCTGACAGCTTTTCTTGCCACGACGGAAGGAGAATGGATTATCAAGGGAAATGCCCGTATGCACGAACGCCCCATCTATCCGCTGGTGGAAACATTGGGAGTATTGGGTTCCGAAATAGAATATCTGGAGAAAAAAGGATATCCGCCCCTAAAAATAAAAGGAAAACGACTCGAAGGTGGCGAGGTATATCTCTCAGGCAACATGAGTTCTCAATTCACCTCTGCGCTTTTGATGATAGCTCCAACCATGAACAACGGGCTAACCATTCATCTGGAAAATGAAGTTATTTCTAAGCCCTACATTCAGCTTACCCTTGGATTGATGGAAGCCTATGGTATAAAATCGAAATGGGAAGGCAATAACATCACGATCAAACATCAGCAATACGTTCCAACATCAATTCGGGTCGAAAGTGACTGGTCGGCTGCCTCATACTGGTATTCGATTGTCGCACTGATGCCGGAAGCCCAAATCACGTTGCTCGGCCTGAAGAGAAATAGTTTGCAGGGAGATTCGAACCTTCACAATCTTTTTGCGGATCTGGGCGTTTGTACAGAATTTGTGCCTGAAGGCGTAGTGCTGAAAAAGAAAAAAATCTCGACAAAAAAATTTTTTCACGATTTCTCAAACGAACCCGATCTGGCGCAAACATTTGCAGTAACTTGTTGTTTACTGAACGTTCCCTTTTTATTTTCGGGGGTTCAAACGCTCAAAATTAAGGAAACCGACCGTATTGAGGCGTTAAAAAAAGAACTTTTGAAACTCGGTTTTGTTATAAAAGAATCCGAAAATCGACTGATGGAATGGGACGGCGAACGATGTTTTCCGGCCAACGAACCGGTAATAGAAACTTATAATGATCACCGAATGGCAATGTCATTTGCTCCGGCATGCATTCCTCTCGGATCTATTACGATTAACGACCCTGAGGTCGTATCCAAATCCTATCCCAACTTTTGGGAAGATTTGAAATCGGCAGGATTTAAAATTAGGGAGATAGAAAATAAATGAACAGTCTGTTTTTATTTTTGGGAATCATAGCTTTTTTTGTAGTTGCGCTCACATTTTGGAACGCTCTGCAGAGAAGAAAAGGCAACACGAAAGAAAAAAAATCGACTCCTCCACTCGTTGACGGTGGCTGTTGCGGCATGCATGAAGTGTGTGAGCGTGACAGTTTGATTGCCGCTTTCACGAAGGATCCGGAATATTTTGACGATGAAGAACTCGACAATTTTGCAGGAAAAGATTCTTCGACCTATACTGAAGCCGAGGTTGACGAATTCCGAGAAATATTCTACACGCTTCTCGATGAAGAGAAACCGCGATGGGTTCGCAGCTTACAGGTTCGCGGCATTCAAGTTCCCGACCAGCTGAAAGACGAAATCCTCATGGTCGTAAACGACATGAGGGTGCAAAAGATGCATGCATAATTTTGATTGAATGGACATTATCGAACTTTTCGATTATGCCTTTTTTCGCAATGCGATTTGGGGTAGCCTATTCGCAAGTATTGCAACAGGAATCGTCGGTGTTTACGTGGTTTCGCGACGACTTGTTTTCATTAGCGGAGGCATTACGCACGCCTCGTTTGGGGGATTGGGCATAGGATTCTTTTTCGGATTCAATCCGCTGGCTTCTGCCATGATGTTTTCGGCTCTATCAGCTTTTGGCATAAAATGGATGTCGGACAAGCAAGGCGTCCGCGAAGATTCGGCGATTGCCGTCTTCTGGTCATTGGGAATGGCAGTGGGCATTATTCTCACTTTTCTCACACCGGGCTATGCACCCAATCTTTCGGAATATTTGTTCGGAAACATTCTCACCATTACCCGAACCGACATTTTCGCCCTTATCTTGCTTGCCATAATTCTTACGCTTTTCTTCATCATTTTCTATCGTGCCATCGTTTCAGTATCTTTCGATACGGAGTTTGCAAAAACGCGACACGTCCCAACAAGGTTTATCGAATACACGATGATGCTGTTCATTGCCGTTACCATTGTGCTCAGCATCCGTTTGGTCGGCATCGTTCTGCTCATGTCGCTCATCACCGTCCCGCAAATGACCGCCAATCTTTTCACCGTGAATTATTCCAAAATGATCATTCTCTCATCCATTATCAGTTTTGTGGGGTGTGTAGCAGGATTGTTTCTTTCGTATTTTCTGAATGTGCCTTCCGGTGCTTTCATCATTTTTGTGTTGATTCTTTTGTTTTTTCTGGGAAAGGTCGCGAAGGCTTTTATCGGAAAGTCGTCAAATTGATTGTAAATAAATCTATTCGAATCATTCTTTTATTCATCTTTTTCTTATTTTCGCTTTTTGTAAGGATTCGCGAATTGCACGCCTCAAATTTATATATAATGCACTTGCTGCTTAACTCTATATCGGGTTAAAAACTACGGCAAAAAACGATTATTTGTGCAAAATGTGTAATTTTGGAACAAATTAAACGAATAAGGACAAGATGTCAAAAAGAAACTTGCCGGTATTGGGAGGGATTATTCCCGCTTTAATTACCCGGAAAGCGATTGGACAAATCAATGCCGTACTGACTGCTACTGTAAGGAATTTGAAGGGAATGCCGGGGAAAAGCGAAGAAGGTTTTTTTGGCTGATTTTTCGGTTACTCTTTCAATAAAACTTTCAACAACACTTTTATAACTTCTCTGCCCAAAAATAGACTTTTAAGGAATTGACTAAATAAATAACCTCAAACCATGCAAAAGATACCATTAATTTTATTATTTCTTTTCACATTATTTTTCACAGAATCATGCGATAATTATAATAAACACCAAAACAAAAAATATACTATAGGATTTTCTCAGTGTATGATGGATGACGTTTGGAGACAAGCGATGATGATAGAAATGAATATAGAAGCATCTAATTATGAGAATTTGGAAATAATTGTGCGAGACGCAGAAGAAAACAATCAAAAACAAATCGATCAAATAAAAGAATTGATACGAAAAAAAGTTGATGTATTAATAATCTCTCCAAACGAATCTGACGAGATAACACCCATTGCCGTCGAAGCCTATAAGGCAGGAATCCCTACAATTATTTTGGATAGGAAAATAAACTCCGATGAATATACTACATACATAGGAGGAGATAGTTATGAAATAGGGAAAATGGCGGGAACTTATGCAAGTTCTTTATTACCAAAAGAAGCAACTATATTCGAAGTTTGGGGTACTAAATCTACTTCGCCGGCTCAAGAACGTCACAAAGGATTTATGGATGGATTAGATAAAAATAAGAACTTTACTATTTTGTCGATAGAAGGTAAATGGAGAAAAGAAATAGCCTATACGGAAGCAAGGAATTTTTTTAATTCTATAAATATAAATAATATAGATCTTGTCTATGCTCATAATGACGTAATGGCTTTAGGAGTAAGAGAGGCCATAATAGAAAAAGATTCCACTCTTATATCGAACATTAAGATATTGGGTGTTGACGGAGCATTCGGGAAAGATGCCGGACTAGAAGCTGTCTCTGATGGAAGATTAGATGCTTCATTTTTATATCCCACAGGTGGAGATTTGGCAATCAGGATAGCTATGAAAATTTTAAAGGGGGAACCGGTTGATAAAAAATACATTTTAGATACAGCTTTAATCGACAAACATACCGCTAAAACTTTATTGCTTCAATCCAACCAACTGATTAATTATCAAAATAAGATTGAACAACAACGTAAAAGCATGGAGGTTATTTTAAATAGGTTTAGCGGTCTACGGCATTCCTTATTTATCATTCTTGTTTTAATGAGCATCATTATTGCTTTTACCATTTATATCTTTTTTATCAACAAAAAAATTGAGAAAAGCAATGCTCAATTAAAACTTAAGAATGAAGAAACCGAAAAGCAAAAACATGAGCTTATTCAACTAAATGAAATGATACAAGAAGTAACAAACCAAAAAGTACGTTTTTTTATGAATATATCTCATGAAATAAGGACTCCTCTAACATTAATTGTAAGCCCCTTGGAAAAATGGATAAAAAACACCTCTAGTTCTCCTTTACATGATGATTTACTAAAAATGAAAAGAAACACAGACAGACTAATTTGTCTGATAAATCAGCTTCTTGATTTCAAGAAAATCGAAAGCAACACGAGCACCCTCGATACAAAAAATACCGACATAGTAGCTCTAACAACTTCGGCAAAAAACCTTTTCGACGATTTAGCTGAAAAGAAAAATATTACTTATTCGTTCACGTCAAATACTACATCTGAGTATTTGTTATTAGATCCCGATAAAATCGATAAAGTTCTGGTAAATCTTTTGTCGAATGCCTTTAAATTTACGAAAGAAGGAGGTACTATTTCCGTCAACTTAAGCAAAAATAACAATACGATATCTATTTCGATAACCGATAACGGTTGCGGAATAGAAAAAGACAAACAGTCCCTAATTTTTGAACGTTTTTATACTACAAAAAATAACAACAATACAGGAACAGGAATCGGATTGCACTTGGCTCAAGAATTTGTAAAAATGCATGGAGGAAAAATCACCGTGGAAAGTGTACCGAAAATGTCAACAACATTTACGGTGCAATTACCCATTGCTCAAGAAAATAGTGCAGATATTGTCTTTAAAGATCAAAATAATATTTATGAAGTTACCGATATAATTACGTCGAACTCGTCCTCTGTAGATGAAATTCTCAACAAAAAATATAATTATACTATACTGATTGTTGAAGATGATCCTGATATAATGGAATATCTTTCCTCCGAACTTTCTGATAATCTGAAAATTGTTACCGCGACCAATGGATCGGAAGCATTAAATATCCTCAACAAGAACGATGAGATTTCGCTCGTTCTTAGTGATGTACTGATGCCGGAAACAAATGGATTTATGCTGTGTAAAACAATAAAATCAACACCTGAATTATCCTATATACCTGTTATTTTATTAACAGCTTTAACTGAAGAAAATCAACGCATTTTGGGGATTGCAGAAGGGGCAGACGATTATATCCCAAAACCATTTAATATCGATTATGTAAAAATCAAAATTATTAAATTGCTCGAAAACCGAAAGCAATTTCAAAATAAATTCATGCAAGATATAAAAATCGGCAAAATTCCAATTGTTGATCCAATCATTGAAATAGAAACGGCCGATAAGATTTTCATACAAAAATTTGCATCGTTAATAGCCTCCAAATTTAACGATCCGGCTATATCTATTGAAAAAATAAGTAAAGAATTGGGAGTTTCTCGAGTACACCTCCAACGAAAAGTAAAAGAAATCACAGGTTATAATCCAATAGACTATTTACGAAATTTCAGGCTGGCAAAAGCAATCGAATTATTCGGGAGTAGCCATCTTTCAATCAGTGAAGTTGCTTATGAAACAGGGTTTTCCTCACCTGCTTATTTTTCTAAATGTTTTAAGGACGCTTTCAGCGTAACACCTTCTGAATATATCAAAGACAAGTAATAGGGATTCTTTTAATTTTGTAACATTTCTGTATCTTTATTGATATAGAAACGATTTTTATTCTTGTATTTTACAAGATTTATCGCATTGGTTACTTTTTTTATCGTCTAGTTATCCTATTAAATATAATATCGCATTCGAAAATCTAACCCAATAAATATTTTAATATGGATAAAATTCAAAAAATTAAATGGTGCATAATTTTTTTTATGTTACTCGGTTTGGTTGATATTCCGATGATACCCACCCAGTGATTCCAGCGATATCCACCCACTGGCTGAAACTATCAATTTGACAAAGTTATCTTTTTTTTCTTAAACTATCTCCTTTTAATTCGATTCTATGTGAAGTA
>Ga0255346_1002573_pt1 | contig 22706 bp, 19 predicted proteins | sample wastewater_treat_FD_194410 | JGI IMG/M metagenome (GOLD analysis project Ga0255346, IMG submission 194410) | Wastewater microbial communities from Lulu Island WWTP, Vancouver, Canada - plant22 | ecosystem: Engineered > WWTP > Wastewater > Unclassified | place: Canada: Vancouver, British Columbia... | reverse complement strand
CTCTGCCCAGGAACGACCGTCAAAGAGAGAAAAAGATAGCGCCCCGGCATTGGCCGCCTCCCCCCAGTCGACCTGGCGGAGGGCCTGAGCGGCGGGGGTTGGCGGTTCTTCCCGGTCGAGGGCGAGACAGACGGCAAGGTCTTGCAGGTCGATCGTGTCGGTGCTGATCACCACGGAGACATGTTTGGCGAAGTTTTCGAGTTCCCGGATATTTCCCTTCCAGGGATGGTCCAGGGCGTAAGCGAGCGCGCTTTTCGAGAGCTTCTTGGGAATGATGCCCAGCTTGAGTGCTTCCCTTCGGAGAAAATGGTCGAGGAGCAGGGGGATATCGTCGCGTCTTTCCCGAAGCGATGGCAGGCGCAAGGGGAGAACGTTGAGGCGGTAGAAAAGGTCCTCCCGGAACTGCCCTGCCTTGATCGCTTCCTTCAGGTCCTTGTTGGTGGCGGAAATGATCCTGACTTCCACCCGCTTGATGCGGGTAGCGCCGACGGGCTTGACCTCACCGCTTTCGAGAAAACGCAGGATTCTCGCCTGCAGGTGCAGCGGCATATCACCGATCTCGTCAAGGAAAAGCGTCCCCCCGTCAGCGGCTTCGAACAGCCCCAGGCGATCTCTGACGGCCCCGGTGAAGGCCCCTTTGGCATAGCCGAACAGTTCACTCTCGAGGAGAGTGTCCGGGATGGCGCTGCAGTTCTGAGCCAGGAACGGTTTTTCCCGCCTCCTGCTGCGGTAGTGCAGTTCTCGGGCCAGGACTTCTTTGCCCGTCCCGCTTTCGCCAGTGATCAAGACCGGGAAATCGGTTCGAGCGTAATCCTCGGCAGTCCTCATGACCGCCTGAAAGGCCTGGCTTCGGCCAATAATGGTTTCCTGCTGTTGAATGCTGTCGAGGGCTTGCTTGAGCCTGGCATTCTCATTCTGCTGGTCGCTGAGAATGAGAGAGTTGCTCAAAGCGATCGAGCCCAGATCAACCAACTGCTGGAGCAGGCCGAGGAAGGAGGGTTCAAGGTTGAGGCGATTCCCCCCGGAACTGGTATCAATGAGTTCTACGGCCCCATAGACCTTGCCGTTTCTAAGCAGGAGCGGGAAGCACAGGATCAGTTTGCTTTTAAGGGCCAGGCCTCGTTCGGCGTCCTTAAAATGTCGCCGGTCTTTGCCCGGTTCGGCGACGGTCATTTCGCCGTTTTCTATCACCCAACCGACAATACTGGGTCGATCCGCAGGAACGACCATCCCTTTGATCAATTCACTCTGGGTTCCGGCCGCCTCCAGACACTCGTAGCCCCTGGCCGTTTTCACCCAGATAGAACCCCGTTCCACCTTCTGGAGGTCGAGCAGGGAGGTCAGGAATTTGCGCAACAGCCTCTCCGGATCGAGCTCTTCCGACACAGCTTTACAGAAATGGTAGGATGAATCGGCCATGCAGTCTCTCATCAAATGACGGATGCTACTGGAGAGGGTTGGGCTGCTTCTGTTGAAATTCAATCAGCAGCTCATTTTCGCGAACCCAGCCCAACCCTTCCCGCACCATTTTCTCCTGAGCCCGCGGGCTGTTCTTGAAGGCCTGAATCTTGTTGAACAGCCTCTGATTATCTTCTTTGAGATGCCTCACCTTGGTTTCCAGTTCTTCGACCAGAGCACACTGGTTGCGAAATCCCGGGATGCCCTGAGACGAAAACAGAATCCGCTGGAACAGCAGGACATTGAGCAGCACGAGCACGCCAACCAGCACCGGCAGAAAATGGATGCTTCGGAAGAAACTGCGCCTCCCTGCCATGAGGACGTCTTGTGGATTCTCATCAACCAGCCTTCTATTCGACATGGCGTTCCTCCCGCTTCAACCCAGGGTCTTCCTGGGGATGGCCACCGATGGAAACAGTCGCGCGTCCGTGTGGGGAAGGAACAGCGCGCCGCGGAACTCGTTCATGAGCTCCACATTGACGTTCAATTCGACGTAAGTGATCTGGCTACAGATCCTTTCGATTTCTTGCAGCAGCTTGCGATCGCAAAGCAGCATCGCCGCTCCGCAGCCGACGGTGTCCCCGAGCGCCCGAAAGGTTTCGGGAGGCAAATCGGGCAGCATGCCGATTTTGATCGCCATCAGGGGATCGATACTGGTACCGAAGGTTCCGGTGACATAAAAGCGCTTGATATCGCTAAAAGTCAACCCCACTCGGGCCACAATAACGGAGAGGATGGTGTACATGGCAGCCTTGGATTTCAGAAAGATGCCGATTTCCAGCTCGGTGATCGCCAGCTCTCGGCCATCGCTGGCGTCTCTTGCGGGAACCAGGAGGTAAGCGGGGCCGTCGGGGCCGTCAAGGATGCGAGGGAAAGCAGACTCGCGGTCGATCTTCCCCTGTACGGTCAGAATGCCTGCCATGAACAGCTCCGCCAGGAGGTCAATCAGGCCGGAACCGCAGATGCCGGCGGGCTTCCCGCCACCAATGACATGATAAGCGGGTTCCAGGGTTTGGCGATCGATCCGCACCCGGTCGATGGCTCCGGGGACAGCCATCATCGCCCGCGCTACTACGCCGCCCTCGAGGGCTGGGCCTGCCGCCCCGGCGCAGGCCATAAGCCAGTCGCGGTTGCCGAGCACCACCTCGGCGTTGGTGCCCACATCCACCAGGATGCTCAGCTCGCTGGTACGATGGAGGCCAACGGCCAGGATATCGGCGATGAGATCGCCGCCGAAATAGGAGCCAACGCTGGGAAAGAGGTAGGACAGAGCCCGGGGATGAACGGTCAGTTCGAGATCCTCCCCGGCCATCAGCGGAAACTGGTTCACGGCCGGAAGATAAGGCTCCCTGCAAAGAGATGAAGGATCGAGTCCCATCAGGAGATGACTCATGGTTGTGTTGCCGGCGATGGCCAGGGCATAAATGTCAGCGGCAACCCCGCCCTGCTCATGGGCCATCCCATGAGCGGCGGCATTGACCGTGTCGCGCAGGAGTCGCTGCAGGCGCCTCAGATTAGCCGCCTTGCGGGCATAGAGAATGCGCGCCAGGATGTCTTCGCCGCAGGGTACCTGGGGATTCGGAAGGGATTGCTCGCTGAGCAGGGTCCCCCTCTGCAGGTCGAGGAGGTAGAATGCCAGGCGCGACGTTCCCAGGTCGATGGCCAACCCGAATACCGGCCGCTCCTCGATCCCGGCGTGGACGTCGATCACCTCCCAGTGACAGGGATGATATCCCAGGATCGCCGTAACCCGGTAATTCCCCCGGCGGATCTGCCGCACTGCGTGGTTGAGGCGGGAAGGATGAATCCATAAAGGGCTGAATCCCTGATGGTGCAGGGAATGGGTCAGCCGATCCCAATCCGCCGTATTGTCGGCAAGGCTCGGGGGTGTCAGTTCACAAAACCGCAATTCGACCAGCGGCTGCCGAGTCATCGAGGAAGGGAGAGCCAGCGGCATCGGGTCAGGGCTCCCAGTGAATCCTGGCAAAGCGTATCACGTTCACCATCAATTCCAACAGGCCACAGATCATAACACCAGAGAGGTTCAACTGAAAGCGATCTTCGAGTTTTTCGAGGGCGTCGATCACGCATTTTCCCGGCTCCAGGTTGAGACTCAGGGCGTAAGGGTGTTGGAAATGGGATGGCCGGCACCAGGGAGGGGGGGAAAGGCTGAAATGCATGCGACATGCCAGCGGGCGAAATGGATAGATCTGGCAAAGGTTGGCCGCGAGGAAGGGGCAAGGCTGTTCGAGGCGGCCATAGCTTTCCGAGAGGGCTTCGACCTGGTCGTGCAAGGCGCTTTGGCGGGTTGCATCGGGCGCCTGCTGGCGACAGAGTTCCGCCCAGAGTTCCTCGACTTCGAGACAGCGCCGAAAAAGCTTCGAGGCGGCACCGCTCTGCTGCATGCCATGGTAGATGAAGATCAACTCCGCCGAACTGACCCCGGTAGGGATTTGGTGGCAGCAATACGGGCATCCGAGTCGGCATTGCACCGTGAACCCGACCTTCCGCAAACGCCGCCCCGCCGCCCGCACGGATTCGTCGAAAAGCTCCATCACCTTTCCCATGCGTGCCCGAAAAGCACCAGGCAGGCGCCCGGTGGCGGCGAGTTCATCGAGTCCTTCAAGGCAGGAGATTTCGAAAAGAAGTCGTGCCATGCGATCCTGATAGTTGGTCAGCGCGGTCAGCGTGGGCTGAATGAGATCAACGATCTTGCTTGCGGCTGCGTTTGCAGGGAAGCTGCCAGGTGACTCAACCATCAGTCTTCTTCTTCCGTAACCGTCACGGCCGGGGAGACCGATACTTCACCCCTATATCCAGGTAATTAATAAAATTATATACTCGTGAAGGTTCAAAAGCTTCATTTTCACGCGGAGACGCAGAGGACGCAGAGTCTTATGCCAAGGGCTTCTTCCGGGATCTCCCCGTGAGGCAAAAATGATAACTTCTTAAGCTAAACGAGTATATATCATATTGGCGCTTGACACAAGCTTCGCTTTTCCCTAAGCTCATATTCCACCAATTGAATGCTGCCCGGTTTCCTGCCAGCTTCCTGGCGTCAGCAGCTTTTCATCATTGGCATTGTGGGGCGCTGAATCCCAATGAGTCCGCTCCGGCCGTAGCCGGTCGAAAGCGGTGCCATCAATGGGATTCGGATCTCGTGTGATATTCGGTTTCCTGTCCACCAGCGCCGCCTGGATTTCCCCCCCGGCTCAAGCCCCTGGGTTGGCTTTATGTCTATGGATTGCTTGTTAACAGAGGAGCAGTAGCAGCATCGTTCTGTCGGATGCTCGTCGGGAGCGGAAAGAAGCTATGGAGCACATTCAGATCAAAGAACTGGTAGAAGTCATTGCTCGCGCTTTGGCGGAAGATCCCAATCAGGTGGAAGTGAGCGAGATTATCGGGCAGCAAATCTCGGTGATTGAGCTCAGAGCAGCAAAAGCCGATCTTGGGAAGATCATTGGGAAAGAGGGACGTAACGCCCATGCCTTGCGCACCATCGTGAATGCTGCCGCAACCAAGCTGCGCAAGCGCGCGGTCCTGGAGATTCTCGAATAGGGATTCCGGACGCGCTTCAGCAAGAACAGCACCGAAGATGGCCAAAACAACCTGTGAGGCAGTGCCGGGCGATTCCGGCCAGGATTGCCGGCCTTCGTGCTTTGGAGATCCAAGCCGGGTTTGTCCCAAGGATGCTGATGGCATCATCCAGCCGCAGGCGGCATGCGTTGCGTGCCGCGTCCTGAAGGATTGCCTGCAGCAGGCCCTGCGGCAAGAGGGCCTGATCAGTCCTCCCAGCCCGCAAAGCCAGGTGGTCTCGAAGGCGACGCACTTTCTCAGGCGGTGGTCTCATAGAAAGCTTGCCGGCGCAGCCCCTGAAGACGCTCCGGACCTGTAGCTGAATGGCAGGATCGAAAACCCCGGGGCAGGCAGTGGCAGTGCGGGCCGGGAGAACAGCAGTGAGCCGCAACAGGGGTCATCCATGGCCGCTCTGGCTCCGACCCTGACAGGACGGATTGTGGCAGTGCATCAGGGGGCCCTGGGCGATTGCCTGCTGGCGTTGCCCATTCTGGAGGCCCTGCACCGCTCATGGCCCCGCATTCATTTCGATCTCTGGTCGAAACCCGAACATGTCGCACTCCTGGCCTCCAAGCCCTTCATGGGAAGCACGCCTCCACCCGACGATTCAACCCTGGCTCGCTTCTTTCATGAAGATCTCTGGCGAACGGCACCACTCCCGCCTTTCCTCGAGCAATCCCGGATGGTATTGATCTTCGGACAGACGGGTAGTCGGGTGCTGGCCGAGCGGCTCGCCTCCCGGCTTTCCTGTCCCGTCCCATGGCTACAATCATTTCCGGGCCCAGGCGCGTGTCAGCACGTATCTCAGTTTCTCCTGGAGCAATGTCGCCGCTTTGGATGGCATCTTGAAGAATGCCTGCCGCGCCTCGAACCTGCCCCCCAGGATCTTGCGGCTGCCAGTGCCTGGCTTGAGCAGCACCATGCAACCGGCCGCAACCGGCCCATTGTCATTCACCCCGGCAGTGGCGGCCTGCGCAAAGTCTGGCCTCTGAGCAACTGGTGGCGGGCCCTTCAGTGGCTTCGCGAAGCCTTCCCCAACCCCATCTTGTTGTCACTGGGACCGGCTGACGAACGGCTCCGGGACTTTGTCCGGGCCGCGGAGGCCCTGGGCGTGGCAGCCCTCGAAGGGCTGCCCCTGCCTTTGCTGGCGGCGGTGCTTTCCCAAGGCCGGCTCTTTGTTGGCAGCGATTCGGGGGTGAGTCATCTGGCCGCTGCGGTCGGAACGCCGACGTTAGTCATCTTTGGGCCGACCGATCCGGGTGTCTGGGCGCCGCGTGGCCCCCACGTGCACGTTGTCAGAGCAGGCTGGGAGGAATCCGAAGTCCTGGCGTGGCCACCCGCGCCATCCGATACCGCAAGTGTCACTCTGGTCATCAAGCAGGTGAAAAAGATCCTTGCCGCATCCTGACCCGCAAGAGGCCAGGGTCATGGCAGGAGTCACGCAATGGAGGAGACCACCATGATGCCCTTGGCCTTAAGGGCGGCCACGATGGGCTTCAGGTCGATCTTTTTCGTGCGGATCGTGTAGGTGAGGGTATCACCCTCCAGGGTGGGTAGATTGCAGATGCTGATGACCTCTGCCCCATGATCCTGGAGTAGTTGGGTTATCTCCTGGAGGGAAACGAGGGGGGTGGAGATTTTCACATCCAGCCGGGAGGACTGCGAGAAAAGCCCCATCATGGTGATGAAGGTCGACAGCAGATCGGTAGTGGTGATGACTCCCACCAGCCGCTCTCCATCCACCACCGGCATGCCGCCAATGCGCTTCTCGAGAAGGATCCGGGCTGCTTCGTCCAGCGGCATGTCGGGATGCGCCAGGTAGGGTTTGCGCACCATAACATCTTCCAGGGTCAACTCCTCGAGCATGGAAGCAATCAGAACGCCTCGGAGGTCCGCATCCGTCACCCAACCCAACAAGGCCGATTGAGCATCCACTACCGGGAGATGACGGATGGAGTAGCGCTTCATGACCGCCAGGGCCTCCTGAATGGAGGCTTCCTTGCTGATCGTCACCACTTCTGCTGCCATACAATGGCTTACAATCATGGGCCTTGTTTCCCAAAGTGAAGTCTAATAAGAATTGACTTTAACCGAACATCGACTACTATTAGCAAGAAGTTTGCCAATATCTCGACCCCAAGCTATGCGATATTGAATTAAAATGCAACAGAAAATTCCTCGCCGGGAAGCGGTTGGCCCGAGAGGGGTCTGTGGAGGCTAGGGAAGAGGGTGCTGGATTGACTTTGAAGGGCTGTTTGCTATAGTGCCGACGACTTTCCGGGAGAGATGGGGGGGAGAGATCCGGGATGAGCCAAACTGCAATCGAAAAGGAATGATTCCTTGCGTCAGCCAAAATACATTTTCATCACGGGTGGGGTTCTTTCGTCTCTGGGCAAGGGGCTGGCCGCGGCTTCCATCGGTGCTCTGATGGAAAGCAGAGGACTGCGCGTGACCATTCAAAAGCTTGATCCTTATATCAATGTTGATCCAGGCACCATGAATCCGTTTCAGCATGGGGAGGTGTTCGTCACCGATGACGGGGCGGAGACCGATCTGGACCTGGGCCATTACGAACGCTTCACGCATGCCGTCATGACGCGCCGTAACAACTACACCTCGGGGAGCATTTACTACTCCGTTATCACCAAGGAACGCCGCGGCGACTACCTCGGCGGCACGGTTCAGGTGATTCCGCATGTGACCGACGAGATCAAGGCCTGTGTTCGCAGCCTGGCGACCGACGTCGATATCATCATCGTTGAAATCGGCGGGACGGTGGGCGATATCGAGAGTCTGCCGTTCCTGGAGGCCATCCGCCAGCTGCGGAGTGATATCGGCCGGGAGCATGTGGCCTATGTTCATCTCACCCTGGTGCCCTACATGAAGACTTCGGGGGAGTTGAAGACCAAGCCTACCCAGCACAGTGTCAAAGAACTCCGCGGAATCGGAATTCAGCCGGATATCCTGTTGTGTCGCACGACTCACCCGCTTGCCCCCGACATCAAAGGCAAGATCGCCCATTTCTGTAACGTCGAGCGAGATGGCGTGATCACGGCCATCGACGTTGACTGCATCTATGAGGTGCCGCTGCTCTATCACCAGGAAGGGCTCGATGACAAGATCCTGCAGCTGCTCAACGTGTGGACCCGGTCGCCCATCCTGGAGCCCTGGGAAAACCTGGTTCGCACTCTCAAACAGCCGCAATTCGAGACCCGCATCGCCATTGTCGGCAAGTACATCGATCTCAAGGAATCGTACAAGAGCCTCAACGAAGCCCTGGCGCACGGTGGAGCGGCCAACAACAGTCGGGTTGTGCTGGACTATATCGATTCCGAAAATGTTGAAAAGGATGGCGGTGAGGCATTGATCGAGGGGGTGGACGGGATTCTCGTGCCGGGGGGGGTTCGGCCAGCGGGGAGTGGAAGGAAAGATCAAAGCCATCCGCTATGCCCGGGAAAACCGCATCCCGTTCCTCGGGATCTGTCTGGGGATGCAGCTGGCTACCGTTGAGTTCGCCCGCCATGTCGCCGGCCTGGAAAAAGCTCAGAGCCTGGAATTTGACAAACATACGCCCCATCCGGTGATTTTCCTCATGCGGGAATGGTTCGATCATCGGAGTGGCCGGATCGTCCGCCTGGATGAGGATTCCAACCTGGGTGGCACCATGCGCCTGGGAGCCTACCCCTGCATCCTGGAACGGGACAGCCTCGCGCTGGCGGCCTATGAGTCCCAGGAGATTTCCGAGCGGCATCGCCATCGGTATGAATTCAACAACGATTACCGGGAGCGTCTGGGTGAGCACGGGATGCGCTTCACAGGTCTGTCGCCGGACAGGAACCTGGTGGAAATCATCGAACTCCCCGATCACCCGTGGTTCCTTGGCTGTCAATTCCACCCCGAATTCAAGTCGCGCCCCATGAACCCGCACCCGCTTTTCAAGGCCTTCATCGGGGCCTCGCTGGCAGAAGCCAGACGCCTGCACCCTGAGAGGTTCTCCGGGGTGCCGGAATGTTGATGGGCCGGGAGAACAGCCGTGACTCATTTTGAAATACTCGGGCAGGCGTTCGGCACGGACCGCCTGTTTCTCATTGGCGGGCCCTGTGTGCTGGAAGGCCGGGAGATGGCCCTTACCATCGCCCGGTCCATGCAGGCAAGCTGTACCCGTCTGGGTGTTCCCTATGTTTTCAAGAGCTCGTACGACAAAGCCAATCGCACTGCCTGGAACTCGTTCCGCGGCCCCGGCTTGAAGGCGGGGCTCGAGATTTTGGCGGCGGTGCGCAGGGAAATCGGCGTCCCTGTTCTGACCGACGTGCACACAGTGGAAGAAGCCAACGAAGCAGCCGGAGTGGTTGACATTCTCCAGGTTCCCGCCTTTCTCGCACGACAGACCGATCTGCTGACGGCGGTCGGCAAGACGGGCAAGCCGGTTAATCTGAAGAAGGCCCAGTTCATGGCCCCCGAGGACATAAGGCACGCCATCGAGAAGGTGCGGCAGACCAACAACCGGCAGATTCTGGTAACGGAACGGGGAACTCAGTTTGGCTATCACAATCTGGTGGTAGACATGCGGGCCATCGCCATCATGGCCGATTTCGGGCTGCCGGTGGTCTTCGACGCCACTCACAGCGTGCAGCTGCCCGGCGGGCAGGGCACGAGTTCGGGCGGAGATCGGCGGTTCGTGGCGCCCCTGGCGCGCGCGGCGGTGGCGGCAGGGGCTCATGGGATCTTCCTCGAAATGCACGAGGACCCCGACCGAGCGCTCAGCGATGGCCCTAATTCCCTGCCCCTGGCGCAAGTGCCGTCGCTGCTGGAAGAATTGATCAAGATTTACCGGGTAGCGAACGATAGGTAACTAAGACGGTTGGGGGGATGGGTGGTCGGTGCTCGGAGTTTCGGAGGTGGAAGAGTGTGGGATGATCTTGAGGCATCACTGCGAGCTCGGATCCTGCCGGTGCGCCTCATGGCTTTTGATGTGGATGGGGTCCTGACCGACGGGCGTATCATCTATCAGGACGACGGTTCGGAGATCAAGGCCTTCGACGTTCAGGATGGACACGGCATTAAACTGCTGCAGCGGGCGGGTCTTGAGGTGGCGCTGATAACCGGCCGCTCGTGCCGGGCGGTAGCCCACCGGGCTGCCGGGCTGGGGATCAGCAGGGTCTACCAGGGCGCTATCGATAAGCTGGAAGCCTATGCCCGCCTGCAGGCGGAAACCGGTTTGCGGGATGAAGAGATCGGCTTCATGGGGGACGATCTCATCGATATCCCTCTGCTCCGTCGTGTCGGCTTCGCCGTAGCCGTTGCCGATGCGGTCTCGCACGTGTTTCCTTATGCCCATTACGTGACTCGGGCGAGGGGTGGGTATGGGGCGGCGCGCGAGGTGTGCGAGCTGATCTTGTGGGTCCAGGGCTTGTGGGAGAAGGTCACCGGGCGGTTTTTTGGAGACGATTGGCGGTGATGAGAAGCGCCTCCAGGAGCCGTGATGAAACTGGTGCGGCCGCGATTCGGATAACCTTCCCATGACGGTGCCGCAAAAACTCATTCAGGGTACCGCGCTGGCCTTTGCGCTGGGCTTGACGGGAGTTCTGATCGTCGGGATCTGGCAGGGAGGCAGCCAGAAAGCTCAGCAGGCTGCCCTTCAGACCGCCGCCAAGAGCGACGCGGAAGTGACGCTCAAGGACATGGAGTATACCGAATTGCAGGGAGGGAAGCGCCTCTGGACGATTCGGGCCACGGAAGCAAGATACTTCCAGGGCGAACAAAAGACGCTTCTTTCGACGGTTCGTGTTGCCTTTTTCCTGGAAAGCGGCGATGAGATTCAACTGGAGAGTCGAGAAGGCTCCCTGCACACCGGGAGCAAGAACATCGAGCTGTGGGATGCGGTGCACGCAATACTGCCAAAGGGCTACGAGCTGTCTTCCGAATATGCCCGGTACGATCATCATCAGCAGACCATTTCCTCGGAGTCTCCCATCCGCCTTGAAGGCCCCGATGTGCGGCTGGAAGGGACCCGCTGGGAGTACCGAATCGCGGACTCCCGGGCGGTGCTTGAGGGGGGAGTCAGAGGGACGCTGATTTTTCTGCCGCCAAGGGCGGGTAAGGGACCATGAGGCGAAGACCATGAAGTACCACGGAAAGAACTGGCTGGTGGCTGGGATTGGACTGCTGTGCCTGGTGATGGTGCCGGCGACTGGCTGGAGCCAGGGAAGCACAACCAAGCGTGGTTCCAGCCCCGTACCGCCCAAAATCCTGCAGAGCGATTCCCCTCTGCGGATAGCCAGCGACCGCATGGAGGCTCATCAAAAGGAGCGGACCATTCTTTTTGAGGGCAACGTGGTGGTCCAGCAGGACGATTTGACCATAACCGGCAGGAAGCTGTGGGTGTATGCGGCGGAGGGCGGGCAGGATCCCGCGGACCAGTCGGCCATGGTGGACAGAATTGATCGGATCGAGGTCGAGGGGGAGGTCAAGATCACCCAGCAGGACAAGGTCGCCCTGGCCGACAAGGCCGTTTATTATCATAATGAGAACAAGATCGTTTTGAGCGGTCACCCCAGTGTGAGCCAGGGGGAAGATACCATCCAGGGGCGGCTGATCACGCTTCTGCTGGCAGAGGGCAGGAGCATTGTGGAAGGGGGCGCGCAAACCCCGGTGCAGGCGGTTCTTCACCCGGCGAAGAAGGACTAGGTGGTGGCTTCAATCCCGAAGCGCCTGGAGGTGCGAGATCTGGTGAAGACTTATAAGGGGCGCCGGGTCGTCAACCAAGTGAACCTGGCCGTTGAGCCGGCCCAGATCGTGGGCCTTCTGGGGCCCAACGGCGCCGGCAAATCGACCACCTTTTACAGTGTGGTGGGGATCATCCGCCCCGATCGCGGGACGGTCCTCCTGAATGGCGAAAATATCATTCAGATGCCCATGTATCTGCGTGCGCGCAAAGGAGTTACCTATTTGTCGCAGGAACCATCGGTGTTCCGCAGACTCACGGTCGAGGAGAACCTGCTGGCGATTCTGGAGACCATGAAGATCGGCAAGCAGGAACGGCAGGTTCGGCTGGAAGAACTGCTGGCGGACCTGAATATCGCGCACTTGGCCGGGAACCGGGCCGATCGGCTGTCCGGGGGGGAGCGGCGGCGGGTTGAAATCAGTCGCGCGCTGGCCACTCAGCCTGATTTTGTGCTGCTGGATGAGCCCTTTGCCGGGATCGATCCCATTGCTGTCCTGGAAATCCAGGGCCTGATCCAGTCGCTCAAGGCCAGGGGGATTGGGGTTCTCATTTCCGACCACAACGTTCGCGAGACGCTGAAGGTGTGTGATTGGGCCTACATCATGCACGAAGGAAAGATTTTGGAGGCGGGTGATCCGATGACGATCTCACGGAGTGATCTGGCTCGCAGAACCTATCTGGGAGATCACTTCAGTCTCTCGTGATGAGGCAACAGCATGGCAGCACTTGAACTGAGACAACAGCTCAAACTCAGCCAGCAACTGATCATGACTCCCCAGTTGCAGCAGGCGATCAAGCTTCTCCAGCTTTCCCGTCTGGAATTGCTGGAAACCATTCATGAGGAACTGGAAACCAATCCTCTGCTGGAAGAGACGCTGGATGATGGGAGCGAACGGGAGGTTGTCGGGGAGGACCGCGGGGAGGACCGCGGGGAGGCTGCCGAGGAGCTGGCCGAGGGCTATAAGGAAGTCCAGGTCGTCGAAAAACTGAGAGAAGATTTTGACTGGGACTCATACTTGGAAGAGTACAACACGAGTACTCCAGTCCTGGTGGAAAGCGATCCCAATCGGGAGTGGCCTTCCTATGACCATCGCCTGACTCTGCCTGCTACCCTCGAGGACCATCTGCAATGGCAGTTGCGGTTTTGCGACCTGAGCGACCGTCAGAAAGAAATCGGGCTCGTCATCATCGGCAATCTGAATGGTGATGGCTACCTGGATGCCTCGTTGCAGGAGATTGCGGTCATGGCCGACGCCACACCCGAGGAAGTGGAACGGGTGCTCGTCCAGATTCAGGTTTTTGATCCCGTGGGCGTGGCCGCTCGCAGCCTTCAGGAGTGCCTTCTGATTCAGGCGAGAAACCTGAATCTGCAAGACGACCTGGTGGTTTCGATCCTGGAAGATCATCTGTACTATCTGGAAAACAAGAACTTCCAGGGCCTGATTCGCGCTGTAAAACGCTCTCCCGAGGAAGTCAAACTGGCCGTCGATCTCATCCTGCAGCTGAATCCCCGCCCGGGAAGCGCGTTCAATGAAGAATCGGTCCAGTACATCAGCCCCGATATCTATGTGTTGCGGGTGGACGCTGAATTTGTGGTGCTCTTGAACGAGGACGGCATGCCGAAACTGAGGGTGAGTTCCTACTACAAGGAGGCACTCGATCATAATGCCGCTATTCCGACCGATGCCAAGGATTTCATTCACGGCAAACTGCGCTCGGCGGCCTGGCTGATCAAGAGTATCCATCAACGGCAGCGGACTTTGTACAAGGTCGGACAGAGTATTGTCAAACTGCAGCACGACTTCTTTGAAAAGGGGGTGGCGTTCCTCAAGCCGATGGTCCTGCGGGACGTGGCCGAAGACGTTGGCATGCACGAGTCGACCATCAGCCGGGTCACGACCAACAAGTACATGGATACCCCGCATGGGATTTTTGAGTTGAAATATTTCTTTAACAGCTCCATAAGTAGCGTTCTGGGTGACGCGGTGGCCTCGGAAAGCGTGAAGGAGAGGATCCGGCAGATCATCAAGGGCGAAGACACCACCAAGCCTTACAGTGATCAGGAGATCGTGGAGTTGCTGGCAGGTGAAAACATCAAAATCGCCCGCCGAACGGTGGCTAAGTACCGGGAAATGCTGAACATACTCCCTTCAAGCAAGCGCCGGAAAACGGCCTGGGGCTGAGCGGCAAGCGGTTCCTCAGAGGCTCCGGCCGGGAGCAGTCGGTCAGCCACTGCGAAATATCATTTCAAGGAGGAAGGCAAGCATGCAGATTAACGTGACTTTTCGTCATGTGGAGCCCTCGCCGGCGCTCCGAACCTATGTGGAGGACAAGGTTTCTCGAATCAAGAAGTACCTCGAAGAACCCATTGAAGCCCATGTGGTCCTGAGGGTTGAGAAATTTCGGCATATTGCAGAAGTGTTGATCTTGGCCAATGGCATGCGGGTCAATGGCAGGGAAGAAACGGATGACATGTATTCCGCGATCGATCTGGTGGCGGATACCATCGAGGGGCAGGTTCGCAAGGGCAAGGACAAATCACGGCGCAGGAAGCCGGTCAATACCGGGAAGGACCTCACGACCCCCGTCGATGTGCCGGTTGCGGCAGCGACGGTCGAGGATAAGGAGTCGCGGGTCATCCGGGCCGAGCAGATTCATGCGAAACCCATGGATGTCGATGAGGCGGTGATGCAGTTGAATCTATCCAACGGGGAGTTTATGGTTTTCACCAACCGTGTTACCAACCAGATCAATGTGCTCTATCATCGCAAGGATGGTCATTACGGTTTGATTGAAACCATGTCCTGAGAGGCAACCGACCCGGTTGCACCGGCCGGAGAGATGAGAATCCGGGGGCGGAGCCCCCGGAAGGCCGGAGAAGGGGCCTGCAGGGTGCCCGCGAAGAGCCTTAAACGAGCATGAGGAATTGATGAAGATACTGGATATCCTGCCCAAGAGTGCGATTGTGCCGGAACTTGAAGGCAGAAATAAGAAACAGGTGCTCGAAGAACTGATTGAGGCCATTCTACGGGTGAAACCCGATCTGGATCGACAGCGTCTTATGGCCGTGCTGCTCGAACGGGAACGCTTGGGGAGCACGGGTATCGGCGATGGAATCGCGATTCCCCATGGGAAATTGAAGGATCTTGATCAGCTCCTGTTGTCCTTCGGAAAGTCCAGTGTGGGCGTGGATTTTGAGTCGATGGACGGCAAACCGGTGCATCTCCTGTTTCTCCTGGTCGCGCCGGAGAGCTGCACCGGCATTCACCTGCGAGCCCTGGCCAGAATTGCCCGCCTGCTCAAAAATGCTCCGATGCGAAAGCGGCTGCTTGGGGTCTATACCCAGGACGAGATTTACGATGTGATCCAACAAGAGGATGAGGACTTCTAGGCGACATAATGGATTCGAATGGCTGAGGAACCGAAGGCTGAGTCCCCCGCTCTTCCCGCATTCCCCCTCTTGCTGACTTTTACCGCGCATTGGCTCCTGCTTTTCCGCTTTGTTCCCTGCCAGGTTTTTCGATCGAGTAACGGTTCCCGGTGAATGACGTTTGAGCTTCAATAGGAATATGGTCCATGACGCAGCGAAATGTTCACGTGGTGGTGGTGACCGGCCTGTCGGGCTCGGGGAAGAGTACCGCCATCAAAGCCTTCGAGGATCTTCATTACTTCTGTATTGACAACCTGCCGGTGCCGCTGCTTCCGGAATTTCTGGCCCTGTGTGAAAGGGATATGCCGGATATTTCCCGGATAGCGTTGGGGATTGACATTCGCGAACGGAAGTTTCTCGATGACTACGATCGGATCTTTGGGGCGCTGGAGGAGGCCGGCTACCGGTTCGAGATCATCTTTCTCGAAGCCGCCACCGAAGTGCTCCAGCGGCGCTACAGTCAAACCCGCCGCCTGCATCCGGCGGCAGCCTCCGAGGCCCTGCTGCTCGATGCCATCCGTCATGAACGCGAGCAGCTGCAGGCGCTGCGGAATCGGGCCACCAGGATCGTCGATACCGGCACGCTCTCCGTGCATCAGCTCAAGGCACTGATCACCCGCACCTATTCGGGGGTGAGCGACAAAGAACGGTTGAACATTCAGGCGCTCTCGTTCGGCTTTAAATATGGCCTGCCCCTGGAAGCCGATCTGGTGATGGATGTGCGCTTTCTGCCCAATCCCTATTTCGTCGAGGAACTCAGGCACCTGGACGGATGTTCGCCCCAGATTGAATCCTGGGTGATCGAGGTGCCGGTGGCGAGGGAATTCATCGAGGATTTCACCTGCCTCATGTTGCGGCTGATTCCCTGGTATATTCAGGAAGGGAAGCGCTACCTGACCGTCGCGATCGGTTGCACCGGCGGGAAGCATCGGTCGGTGGTCCTGGCCAAACAAATCGGTGACAGGCTGCGAAGCAACCACTACTCAGTCAGTGTCTTCCATCGGGATATCCATTTGGAGTAGGAAGCCGCAATGGCGAAAGCAGATGAGAAGGGGATGATTGGCATCGTAGCGGTCTCTCATTGTGGAGTGGCGGCTGAGATGGTCTGTGCCGCAGAACTGATAACGGGGCCGCTGGAGGCCTGCAGGGCCCTTACGCTCCAGGCTGGGCAGCCGGTGGAAGAGATGGTGAAGCAACTGCGCGAGGCGATCAAGGAAGTTGACCGGGGGCACGGGGTTCTGATCCTGACCGACCTTTTCGGAGGGACGCCGGCGAATATCAGTCTCTCTTTCCTCGGGCCGAAGGTCGAGGTGGTTTGCGGGATGAACCTGCCCATGCTCATCAAGCTGGCCGGATGCCGTGCGGATTCCTCTCTGGAAAAAGTCGCCGCAATGGTGAAGGTCTATGGTCAGCGCCATATTTCGCTGGCCAGTGAGGTCCTGGCGCGTTCTTGATTGTTGCCGCAGGAGACTGCCGGGTCACTTTTTGGGGGGCGTTCGCGCCCTGCTTCGTCAAAACGGGTTACAATGAGATGCCGGTTCGCTGGAGCCAACGACAGACCAAAGTGCAGCCTCCGGCCAGGGAGTTGCGGATAACAGAACTGCTTGCCTCCGACCTCCCGGAGGTGGTGGCCATTGAGCAGCGCAGCAATCTCGAACCGTGGACTCGGGAGTCTTTCCTGGAGGAACTGCTCAAACCACACTCGTTTCTCCAGGTCGCGCGGGTTCGTGAGGGCGGACGGGAAATGGTGACAGGTTTTATCTGCTTCTGGCTGGTTGCCGATGAGCTTCAGATCCTCAATGTGGCGGTGCATGAGGCCTATCGGCGGCAAGGGATCGGGATGGCCCTCATGCGCGATTGTCTTCAGTTTGGTTTTGCGCGGACGGCGGGCCGGGCGGTGCTCGAGGTCCGCGCCGGCAACCTGGCGGCGCAACGCCTCTATCGCCGTCTTGGATTCAGGGTTGTGGGACAGCGGCCCGATTATTACGGGGGCGTGCGCGAGCCGGCCCTGCTCATGGAGTTGGACGCTGTCGCTGCCTCTGTCGAAGTCGGGCGTACTGCGCCTGGCGATGGAGGAATTGAGGAAGGGTGGTTCACCTGTCCGGGTGCCAAACAATACAAGCATTGAGGTGATCTTTTCAATGATGGAACTGCAGACTGCTCCAATGGTGTACTCCGATGCGTTGAGCAAAAATTTGGACCTGACCAAGGTTGAGGTCAACATCCCGGAGTTCTCGGAGGTCCTCGAAGAGGCTGTCCGGGGTTATGCCGGAAAGGAACAACAGGCAAGGGAGCTTCTCAGAGAGTATCATCATCGGTACCGCAACTGGCAGTATGTTGTTCAGGAGGCCTGGCGCTATGCAAACACCAATCTGCGTCTGTACAGCCGCCACCCCCTGAATGGCAGCGTTGCTTACCTGTTGTCCCAGATCTTCTATGAGGCCCTGCGGCGCTCGGAACGCGCCGGGGTCCGCAGCCTCGCGGCCGACTATCTCATCGGGTTCTGGACCAAACTGGTCGACGAAGTGCCGGAGGAGATCACCCGTCCCATTCCGGAGGGGGTGTCGCTGGGCGAGATGGATCAGTCCGTCAGGCTTGATAGCGCTCTTCATGAAGGGATCCTGCGTCATTTCTTCCTGCTGTTGCATGATCTGCGCGAGGTTCCCTTTTCATACCTCATGAAATGCTTTTATCCCCCCCGGCGGCTGGCGGCGAAGCTCATCGAGGTGTGGCCTGAGCCAGCCTCGTTTGGGGAACTTCGGGCGCTTATGGAGCGTCTGCAGAAGGGGACCTACGAATTCTGGCTGGTCAGGGACGACCCCTGCCAGTGGGTTGCCCAACAGGAGGGGGTGCTGCCTTCCAACCGGCCCTGGTCCTCGGTCTGCTATCCCCTCAGCCATGAACATTACCGCCTTTATCTGGAAATCATGAAGACGGAAATTCAGTCGGAAGCCGATCACCGAAAGGCGGTCCTCAGACTGGCGGAACTGCCCGATTTCAATGAAATGGTCAGGCTCTATCTGAAGTTCCCGGAAGAACTGAAGGCCTATGAAGACCCTGCCCAGCCAACTCACCTGGACACCCTCATGCGCTTCAAGATCATGGAAACCAGGGGTCTCGAAGCCATTCACGAAGAGACTTTGCGGGAGATCAATTTCGATATCAGCAAATGGATTCGGGAAGAGTCGGTCGAGGGTCTGGAGTCTTTTCTGGCAAGGATCTTTGATGTAATCGAGGGCTGCATGCAGAGCTATCCGGAAGCGGCCCTGCAGATCCTCAAGACCATCGGCCTGGAGGTGGTCCAGACGGAGAACAAGCCTCTCATCTCCTTCTTCCTCAAGCGGTTGATCCGGCTCGGGTTTCAAACACCTCAACTGGGCAGCGTTACCCAGCACTGGCAGATCGAGACGAACCCGGCACACCTGCCCAATGTGCGTATCTGGCTCGAAATCATCAATAACAATCCCATGCGGACCAAGCTCCTCCTGTCCGCCCTGATCGTCAACCTGTCCCTCGGCGGAATCTATATTCGTGATACCGATCTCTTTCAGCGGGATGTCAGTCAGCTGCTCCACTCGCCCATGCGGCCTTCCTATAACCTGGTCAAGCAGCTCGCCAAACTGTTTCCCGTTTATTTCAACCAGATCGGAGCGGAAGGGCAGCTGCGGGCGGTTTCCACTGAAGTGGATGAACAGACGGGAAGAGACGACCGTTTGGTCCACTTTCTCCGCAAGCAGAGTCACGTGGAGAGCAACAATGTCATCGTCTTCTTTATCGAAGCCATTGTCGACTTCTGGCGCTATCTCGACAAGAGTCGGCTCGCCGATCTCGTGCCCGTTGAAATCTACGAGGAGATTTCTGAATCCGGCCCGCTGGTGGATGACATGCATCGCATTTTCGCCACCATCTTCAATTCCCAGGCGATTCACCATATCGAGGATTTGCTGGAGCTGTCGGAAAATGAAATCCGACGGCTCATTCAGAATGTTCCCGAGGTGTCGGAGCGCGAATGCCACCGGGCCTTTCTCATGATCCAGTTCTACCAGCTGGTGCACGAGAAGTATGCGTTGAGCTTCAAAGACATTCAAGCGCACCTGCAGCGGGCGGCAAATCTGGGACTGCCCGACCCGAGCTCGCTGATGGCCGACCTTGCCGGCCCGGACCCGTTCCGCAAGCTCGAATCCATTCTGGACTATCTGCTCGCCCTCAAAGAAGTGATCGTCACGCCCTGTGACCTCAAGGTTCTTGAAAACATCTACTATAAGCGCCATATCGCCGTCGATATTCCCTCCATGTACGGGTCCTATAACGAACGGAAATTCGACGCCCTCGGGCTGACCTTCCGCCTGGAAAACTTAGCCAATGTGTTGTTTGAGGAGCTCATCCTTTCTTTCAATCTGACCTTCATCACTCGAGCATCCTTCTTCCGCATTGCCAAGTTCCTGCCGCTCTTCATCAAAGCCCTCGACATTGACGGCATCACCTCCTATCGTCTCAACCGGCAGCATGAGCTGTTTCAACGGGCGCTGGAGGTTCCCCGCTTTTCCCATTCTCAGTACATGGATATTTTTCGCGGCTTTTCCGAAGCGATCAGGCAGATCATTCATACCAATTACCATTCCCTGCACGAGGAGAATCTCGAGGTCATCATCCGCGACTTGGCGAAGGGCAAGCTGCTTCCCCGCTATTTACGCGAAGTGGATAAGGAATCCGCGTCCGAGTGGATTCATCGGATTTCGGAGAGCTTTCTGCGGGACCTCATCGCCCGGACTTTTGGGCTGCAGTATTTTGACCATTTCATTGCCAGTATTATGACTACCCTCGCTACCCAGAAAGAGGAGCTCAGTGCCGACAAGCTGGACCTCCTGCTGAGCTATGATCCGCAGAAGACCATCTCCCTCATCCACCGGCCCGAGCCGAGGACCTATGACCTGATCCATCTCGGTAACAAGGCCTACAACCTGGCCAAGCTGCACGCTATCGGTATCCGGGTGCCTCCGGCCTTCGTCGTCACCACCGAATACTATCGCTGCCGCAGCGTGATCAAAGGATTTTCTCACGCCCGCATGGACTTTGAAGAGCGGGTCATGGATCATATCCAGAAGCTGGAAGAGGCTACCGGGAGGCGCTTCGGAAGCCCGGAAAAACCGTTGCTGCTTTCGGTGCGCAGTGGTTCGGCGGTTTCCATGCCGGGTATGATGAATACCTTCCTGAACGTAGGAATCAATGAGGCCGTGGTGGAAGGACTCATCAGGGAAACCGGAGAAGCCTGGTTCGCCTGGGACAATTATCGCCGTTTCATCCAGTCCTGGGCCATGTCGTTCGGGATGGCCCGTGATGAGTTTGACGCCTTGATGATTCGCTACAAACAGAAGTACGGCAGAAAGGTGAAGCGGCAATTTCTGCCGGGGGAGCTGAGAGAGATGGTGCGCGCCTATCGGACGGCGGCGCTGGAAGACCATGGCATCCGCGTCGCCGAAGACCCTAAAGAGCAGCTCTTCACGGCCATCGAGCAGGTGACTGATTCCTGGATTTCAAGCAAGGCGAAAACCTATCGCGAAATCATGGGCATTTCCGAAAACTGGGGTACGGCAGTAGCCATTCAGGCCATGGTCTTCGGCAATCTGGACACCCACTCGGGCGCCGGGGTGATGTTCACGCACGATCCACGGCAGCCTGAGGACCAGGTCGAGCCCGTTGGCGATTTCACGTTGGGCAACCAGGGCGAAGATATTGTGGGCGGTCTGGTGCAGAGGCTGCCGCTTTCCGAAAGACAGCGGCTGGGTGAAGGGGAGCTCAAGGAATACTCCCTTGAGAATCTCTTCCCCAAGGTTTATCGGCAACTGGTAAGGGTCGCCAAGGATCTGGTGTATGGCCATAACTGGGCCCCTCAGGAGATAGAGTTCACCTTTCAGGGCGATGGCGAAGAGGGGCTCTACGTCCTGCAGTCCCGGAACATGACGGCTCGCGTTAAACGGAATTATCCCGTATTCAAACCCTCGGAAGAACTCACCGCAGATTACCTCGGCAGCGGAATCGGGGTGAGCGGTGGCGCCCTCTCGGGGGTAGTGGCCTTTGATCTGGAAAGCATTCAGCGGTTGCGCCAGGAAAAGGTGCCACTGCCCATCATTCTGATTCGAGCGGATACCGTGCCCGATGACATTCGGGAGATTTCCATCGCCGACGGCATTCTGACCGGTAAGGGGGGAGCCACCTCCCATGCGGCCATCGTCGCTCACCGCCTCGAGAAGATCTGCGTGGTGGGGTTCAGCAAGATGAGGGTATGGGAAAAGGAACGAAAGTGTACCATCGACGGCCGCATCATTCGAACCGGCGACATCATTGGAATTGACGGTCGCAGTGGGGGAGTTTATCTTGGCCAGCACGAAACCGAAAAGGTGGATGTCGTCGTCTGAGACTTAAAAGCTGCAGGGAGAGGTTATGAGTGAGCAGGAGAAAATGGTATTGAAGAAGCTGGGCATCAATGGTTTGGGACGTATTGCCAAGCTGTCCATATGGCACCACGTGGAGCGGCAGTACTTCTCCGAGCTGTTCGTGAACATTGGCCGCAATGTGGGAACCAGTCTCAATGACATCGCTCATTTCATAGAACGGGATTCGACCTACGGCGCACTCCATCATTTTATCCATGGGTGCCGAGCCGGCCGGGTGATAGAGGAGGTGAACGAGCGCGATGGGAGCATGGTCATCAACGGCGTGAAGACGACCTTTTTGCGGCAGCATCGCAATCCCAGTGCCATTGGCTGGCGCGATCTGGGGGTGGAACTGGTGGTGGATGCCACGGGTGCGTTTTTGGATCCCACCACCCCGGCCGATGATCCGAAAGGTTCGGCGCGCGGGCATCTGCTGGCTGGTGCAAAGAAGGTCATCGTGTCTGCTCCCTTCAAGATCAAGGACAAGAGCAGGGAGATTCCTGCCGATGCCGTTACCACCGTGATGGGAATCAACGACGCCGATTATGATCCCAAGAAACATGTACTTGTCTCCAACGCGTCCTGCACGACGACGTGCCTTTCCTACATGGTAAAGCCGCTTCTGGACTATTTGGGGGCCGACCGCATACTGTCTGCGGCGATGACCACGGTACACGCCGCCACCAGCTCCCAGCAGGTTTTGGATCATTCCCCCAAGTCCGGGTCCACCGACCTCCGGAAGACGCGATCTGCTTTCAACAACATCATCCTCACGAGCACCGGCGCGGCCAAGGCGCTGAGCTTGGTGATTCCGGAGATGAAACGGATCGGATTTCACGCTGAATCGGTGCGGGTGCCCGTGGTTACAGGCTCACTGATCATCCTGACCATGATGATTCAGGATGAGAGCCTCACCAGTCCCATCGGCAGGGACAAGATCAACGGCATCTATAAGAGGGCCGTTGAACATTATCCGGAGGGTTATCTAGTCTATTCGGACGAGCAGAATGTGTCGTCGGACATCATCGGGCTGCCGCGCGCGGCCGCTGTCATTGAGGGGCATGAGAACCACACCCGTACCTCA
>Ga0255346_1002571_pt1 | contig 22713 bp, 21 predicted proteins | sample wastewater_treat_FD_194410 | JGI IMG/M metagenome (GOLD analysis project Ga0255346, IMG submission 194410) | Wastewater microbial communities from Lulu Island WWTP, Vancouver, Canada - plant22 | ecosystem: Engineered > WWTP > Wastewater > Unclassified | place: Canada: Vancouver, British Columbia... | reverse complement strand
GGTGATCAAAGTGCGATAAAGCATGTAGTATGTTGTACGATACGAAAAAGGAATTCAGTAGTCGAGATAACATCTGAATTCCTTTTTATTGTGGAGATTACCGGACTCGAACCGGTTACCTCAACACTGCCAGTGTTGCGCTCTAGCCAGATGAGCTAAACCCCCGGGGGAAATGTGATGCAAAGTTACAAGAAAATTTTTAATTTATACACAGATCCATAAAAATTCGTTTTTATCATTCGGTCAGAAAAAATGCTCTGTCATGAAGCAAATCATTTCATAGAATGTGGCATGCGATGTCATTCATAAAAATTATCCTGCGACGGAGGAGCATCCTGTGGCGCACTTCCCCAAGTGAGGTTGGCTCTGTTGCTCATAGTCAATTCGAGAACTCCTCCGTTCTTAATATCATCGTGACCAAACCAAGGTTTTGTCCATTTTGTGCCGTTTAAAATCGCCGATTGGATATACTTGTTGTCTTCATTGCAATTGTGAGCAATAATTTTCAAATCCTTGCCGTTGGCAAGTTTCAAGGTAATCGACTCGAAAAAGGGGCTACCGATATTATAAGCCGGAATGCCGGGCGTGACAGGATAAAAACCCATTTGCGAAAAAACGACAAATGCCGACATGCCGCCCCCGTCTTCATCACCCGGGACGCCCATCAAATCGTTTCTGAACCATTCGTGAATCAACTGTCGGATTCGTTTCTGTGTTTTCCAGGACTGGCCGGCATAATTATAAAGATAAGGGATGTGAAGCGAAGGCTCGTTCGCCATAGAGAATTGGCCTACGTTGCCGGTTTGATCGGGAAGCTGAGCATAAAAATCGTATTTACTTTTTCCGAGAGGCTCACGAAATGTTTGATCGAGATTGCGTACAAACTGTTCTCTACCTCCCATCAAGCGAATGAGATCGGCTACATTATGCTGAACATCCCAACGATAAGTCCAGCCGTTGTTTTCATCGTAATATTGACGAGCACCCATTCCCCCGGAAAACCTATAATCAAACGGTTCGATAAAATTTCCATCTTTATCCTTGGGATGGAAAAAGCCGGTTGCGGGATTAAACAAATTGCGATAATTATACGATTTATCGAGGAAATAACGATAATCGGCTTCATTCCCAATTTCTTTGGCAATCTGAGCCAGGCACCATTCGTCATAGGAAGTGCCGAGTGTAACGGCGACAGGCTGACGTTTTTCGAAAGGATGAACTTCGGGAAAAGTTTCTTTTTCGCCCTCTTTCAAAGCAGGAATATAGCCGTGTTCGTGATAAAACCGATCGAGTTCGCCGGCGGGTTTTGCCGACCAGGGCGCCAATGTTTTTTCCATGACGGCATTGCGCGTTGCCGGGTATATTTTTTTCAAATCGATATTTGGCACGCCCTTTCGATAAGCATCGAGGACGGTTGCAACCCCGTGATTGGAATTCATGAGACGCGCATCGCCCGTAACCTGAGGAAATGTTGGCCACCAAAAATTGGGCATCTGTTCGGACATGCGCAAAAACGAGCGAATAATATTACTTTCGGTTTGGGGGTCGATGAGCACACGCAAGGGATGAGCAGCCCGATATGTGTCCCATATCCAATCGTCGGTGAAGAAAGGAACACCCTCGTCGTTGTGCACTTTACCATCGAAAGCACTGAAATAACGGCCATCCTCCGAAATGCAAACCGGTCGCTCGTAAACTCTGTACAAAGAAGTATAGAAAACCACCTTATCGTCATATGATCCGCCGGAAACTTGAATCTTGCCCAGTGCATCGTTCCAAATTTTTCGACCTCTTTCGGCAACCGCCGACAGATTGAAATCGGCGATTTCGCGATTCAGATTTTTCTTTGCCTGATCGGCATCGATAAACGAAATGCCATATCTGACCCTAATCGACTTAGCCGTAGCCGGATAATGCAAAACAATGCAGGCATCTTTATTGGAATTTCCGGCATTATCCACATGCTGCGGAGCAATATCGGGCTCCAGGTAAACAAAAACTTTGGTATTGTTTGCGAGTTCTTCGTAACCTGAAACGGCTTTGCCATCCCATTTCAAGTCACCGTTTTTCGCACTCACGATCAGAAACGAGGGCTTATTGCGTTCGAAACCGAATTGATAGATGGCCGATTGATGCGATACGGCATATTTAACATCGATTTGTTGTTCGTCCAAATATACCGAATACTCGTAGGGCTTTATTTTTTCGAGGTCGTAACTGTAAGCCATCACTGGTTTTATTTCCGATTCGTCGCCCTGAAAAGGGCTGATGCAAAATGCGGAGGCTCCGCGGTGTGTGGTTAATATGACAGGCAGGCCATTCAACAAATCGCCGGTATAATCGGCACGATTGGGATAAACGCGCATCATGCTGTTTGGCAAATGCACAGTGGGATAGGTAGGCACAAGCAGATGACTGATATTGCCCATGTAGGGATTCACAAAATCAACCCAATTAACGGAAGATTTCCCTTGCGAAAAAACAGAAAACGAAAAAATCAGACTGAGAAAGATGAAGAAAAATCTTACTTTTTTCATGACATATTTAATTTGGAGTACCAAACATACGATAAATTGTCGGAAAATGTTTCAAATCTGCTTCCAAAATCAAATTCCATATAAAAGGCCATAAAAAAACCCCGCCGTATAAGGACAGGGTTTTATGGGTATGTGAATGGGTATGTGAATAAAAAACTTTATTCGGCAGATTCTTCTTTAGCCGGTTCTTCAGCGGCAGCTGTCTGTTCTTGGGCAGCCGGCTCTTCAACAGGTGCATTCGCAGCCTCCTGTTCAGCTTTTTTCTTGGCCACTTCCTTAGCCTTTGCTTTGTTAGCCTCAATTTCGGCCTCGTGACGAGCTTTTTCTTCAGCACGTTGCTGTTCTTCAACTTTGCTCTTCTGCGAATGAGTAACTTGAAGTTTCCGGTTTTTCCAATCCTCGAAACGTTTTTCGGCTTCCTCAAGCGTGAAAGCGCCTTTTTTAACACCTCCCAACAAGTGTTTTTTCATCAGAACTCCTTCGTCCGAAAGAATGTTACGAACGGTATCGGTGGGTTGGGCACCTACTTGCAGCCAATACAAAGCCCTGTCGAAATCTAAAGTGATAGTAGCAGGATTAGTGTTCGGGTTGTAAGAACCTATCCTTTCAATATACTTTCCATCTCGTGGAGCCCTGCTATCTGCAACAACGATTTGATAGAACGCATAATGTTTGCGTCCGCGTCTTTGTAAACGTAATTTTGTTGCCATTTAGTAGTACTTTTTATTGGTTTGCATTTACATGATTGTATTTGCGCGTGCAAAAGTATGTAAAATTTTCGAATCCGGAAAGTAATTTGGTGATAATTTGTTCGAAAGCTCCCGGAATATTCCCCCAAAAGAAAGATATTATTTTCTCCTATCCAAACATAAGAAAGGTTGCAGCGCCGGCTATGTAACCAATCAGAGCAAGGGGTGTAAAACGCTTCAGATAGTACCCGAAACTTATTTTTTCCATTCCCATCACGGTAACACCTGTTGCCGACCCGATGATCAGAATGCTACCGCCTGTGACGGCACAATAGGCCAGAAATGTCCAAAAACCTCCATCTGCGACAAAAGCCAACAAATCAGGAGTTATGGCAGATGATGCCTCTACTACCGGATACATGCCCATGGTGGCGGCGACCAATGCGACGTTATCTACTACTGACGAAATCATTCCGATCAGAAAACTGATCAAATAGGGTTCTTGTATATTGGTGCTCAGAACATTTGCAAACAACCTCAACTGACCTCCGGTTTCGAGAGCGCCTACCGACATCAGAATTCCCAGGAAGAAGAAGATTGTCGGCAGATCTATCGTTTTAAATAATCGAGAGATACTTAATTTGTCTTCATCGTCAATTTGATGTAAATTTCCATACATGGCATCCGTGTAGATCCACAAGAAAACCAAGCCCAGCAATACACACATAAATGCAGGCAGATGTGTGATCGATTGAAAAACAGGAACAAGAGCCAGCGATAAAAATCCGATCCAGAAGATGATCACTCGTGATTTTACGGGAATCATCTCAACATATTCGTCTTCGGGGGTCAATGTGCTCGAAATGCGCAATTTAGAACCTTTTTTAAACAACCAGAAATGAGCTATTGTCATGGGCACCAACAGATTGACAAGAGCAGGCACAAAAACGTGTATAATCTGATGCCATGCTCCGATATTCCCTCCTGTCCAAAGCAGAAGGGTAGTTACGTCGCCAATTGGAGACCACGATCCACCGGCATTGGCCGAAATAACAATCATCGATGCATATTTCATTCTGTCGGTATGATCGGGTACCAGTTTGTGAAGAATGGCTATAAGAACAATAGCAGCTGCCAGATTATCCAGCAGGGCAGAGAAGAAAAACGACGAAAAACCAATATACCACAACAGTTTGCGTTTGTCCTCAGTTTTAAGATAGTTTGCTACCGCCGCAAATCCTCCATGCTTATCGACGATGCTGACGATCAACATGGAACACATTACAAAAAACAACGTTTCGGAAACATCACCCAAGTGCGAAACAAAAGCATGATCGATTAAGAATTGGGTTAGTTGTTCTTTTAGTGGAAGATTTTGTAAGTGATTGTTTTCAAGAAATTGTAAAAAAGCAGGATTTCCTCTTTCAAACAAAATGGATTGTGAGTTAAACATCAATATTCCCCACAAGATAACACACATTAAAATCGAACTGGCCGATTTGTTGACTTTTATCTTGTCTTCCAGAGCAATGGCAACAATGCCCAGCAGGAAGATAATCGGCATGATATAATACATCATAAATCTGATTTATTGAGAAATTAGAGAGTACAAAGTTGCGATTTCTTCTGCCCATAACAATTCGTCGGGTGTTTCGAGGATGAGGGGCATATTTTCAAAGCGGGGATCATTCATGATGAACGAAAACATGTCCATATTCATCACGCCTTTGCCTATGCTGTCGTGGCGATCGACGCGCGATGCGAGTTCTTTTTTCGAATCATTGATATGCATCCCTTTCAGATAATGAAATCCTACAATTTGGTCGAATTTCGAAAACGTTTCGTCAAATGCTTCTCTTGTGCGGATTTCGTATCCTGAGGCCAAAGTGTGAGCTGTGTCTATGCAAACTCCCACACGGCTTTTATCTTCAACTTTATCGATGATTTGAGCAAGTTGTTCGAATGTGTGTCCAAGATTTGTGCCTTGTCCGGCTGTGTTTTCGATGACGGCCGTAACGCCGCTCGTTTTGTCGAGAGCCAGGTTGATGGATTCGGCAATGCGATTGAGACATTCGTCAATCGAAATTTGGTTGAGATGACTGCCCGGATGGAAATTAAAACGGTTTAAGCCCAATTGTTCGCAACGTTTCATCTCGTCGAAAAATGCGTTTCGCGATTGCTCGAGTCCTTCTTTTTGAGGATGCCCGAGGTTTATCAGGTAACTATCATGTGGCAAAATCTGATCGGGTGAATAGCCGAACGATTGGCAACGTTCCTTAAAAAGGTCGATATTTTTTTCGGTGTAAGGTGCAGCTATCCACTGTCGCTGGTTTTTTGTAAAAAAAGCAAAGGCTTTGGCTCCAATTTTGTGTGCATTCAAAGGTGCATTTTCCACACCTCCCGAAGCGCTTACGTGTGCTCCTACATATTTCATTTGTCGAAAAATTTATGGGTTCGTAATTGTCTAAACAAAGATAACCATTCCGAATCAAAACGAACTCAGAATTCGAAAATATTAAACCCCCGATGTTTCGAACGAGAAAATTTTTTATGCTCGGTTTCTCCCGAAAGCTATTCGGATTTTGTTTTTGGCAATGTGATCAAAAACGACAAACCGCCTTCGGGTCTGTTTTTAGCCACAATGCTGCCATGATGAAACAATATCGCATTTTTTACAATTGCAAGTCCCAAACCCGAACCGCCGCCTGTATTTCGTGTACGGCCTTCGTTCACTCGGTAAAATCGCTCGAATATGCGCACCAGGTGTTTGTCTTCCACACCCGGACCGGTGTCGTAAAATTCAAAGAATAGAGTGTCGTCGGTGTCGGCATAACATCTGACCGATATTTCAACCCCGTTGCCCGCATAATTCAACGAATTTTCGATCAGATTCCTAAAGATAGTGTATAGTAATGTCCTGCTGCCGGTTACACAAATTCGATCATCTACCTCGACGGTAAAGGTATCGTTCTTTTCGGTCAGTTTATCTTCTACGTCCGATTTTAATTCTTCGAGTAGTTCTTTCATTTTCACCTCTTCGCGAGCGAATCTGTCCGGAGCATCTTCAATCTTTGTCAATATGCTGATATCCTGAATCAATTCCGACAATCGAATGGTTTGGGCGTAAGCTCTTTCCAAAAAAATGTTTCTACGCGATGCATCGTCTTCGTCAAGATTCAAAATGGTTTCCAGATAGCCACGAATACTCGTTACCGGCGTTCGCAACTCATGTGCGATATTGTTGGTCATTTCCTGTTTTAGAAGACGTGTTTTCTCCTGTTTGGTAATATCCCCAATATAAAGTTCAAAACTTTCGTCGTCGAAAATAATAACTCTTACATTGAAGCGCTTGCCGTTTTTTTTGATTCGCGTCGTAAAAATATTTTCTTTTTCGGGATGATCCAGAAAATACTGTATCTCCGCAAACGCCGGATCGGTGAACACGACTTCTTCCCGAAGGGTCGGTCGATCGATAATCAGATTGAGATATTGAAGAAAATGAGAATTGGCATAGATCTTCGAGCGTTCTTTCGAAAAAATGGCAATCCCCTCTTCCGAAAAGTGAAAATGCTGAAGCAGTTTTTCACGTTCGGCGGACAACTGTTTGCGATTTTCCTGTAAAAGTTTATAATTTTCCACTATATCGGCACTGATGGCGCCTACTTCATCGTCGGGAAATTCATTGAAAAAAATGTCGGGATTGCCTCCCGTTTTCAACTGTTGCGAAAAGTTCCGCAATTGCTGAATGGACCTGGTAAACTGATTTGCAAAATAATTCATCATGACCACGCAAACCAGAAAAAACAGAATGATGAAGTAGATAAAACTGTTGCGGGCATCCAAAAACGATTGCAATTTCAAGTCGTAGGGCATGGCTATCCTCACATAATATCCGTCACCGAATTTACGTGCAAAATACAGATATTCGACTTCGTTGCTTGCCGAAATGCGAATATTGCTACCCGATCCATGAGACGCAGCTTCCTGCACTTCAGGACGATGAAGATGGTTCTCCAGTTTTTCGGTATCTACTCTGTTGTCATATAATACCGTCCCAAGCGAGTCGATAATACTGATGCGAATGTCATCGGGAAAATAAATCGAAATTCTGCCTATTGACTCCAAACTGTCCGACGTCAACAAATTGTTGTTGTTGATATACGTATGAATAGTTTCGGCATAAATATTCAATCGGCTTTGCAAACTGTTGTGCCGTTCGCGTTTGATTTGTTGCTGTTCAAAAAAAACGATGCCGACTGTGAAAACGAATATGATTGCAGAAAAATAAAGAAATATTTTTCGTCGGTACGACAAATTAAATTTCATGATTCTCTTTTTGCTTCCAAGTTAAGGTAATATCCAAAACCTGAACGATTGACAATGATGGACGAATATTCACCCAACTTTTTTCTGAGCCGTGTGATGTGCACATCTACCGTACGATCGAGCACAAATTCGTCGTCGCTCCACACCCGATTCAGAATTTCGGAACGCGTAAGCATTTGAGGTGCCGACTGAGCCAATAGTACCAATATTTCGAACTCCTTTTTGGTGAGCGAAATTTCTTCGCCGTGAATGGTAACCCGATTGAAATTGGTATCTATAACGAGATCGTCTATTATCCATTTTCTGACGTTGTTCACCTGAGTATTGCTGCGTTTCAGAATTGCCTTTACGCGAGCCAGCAATTCTTTTACCGAAAAGGGTTTCGGCAAATAATCGTCGCCACCCAGCGAAAATCCGGTCAGAAGATCATTCTCGGAATTCTTGGCAGTTAAAAATATGATCGGAATGGGATTATTCGATTTCCGGATTGTTTCGGCAACGGTGAATCCCGAGATGCCGCTCATCATAACATCGAGAATGATGAGACTATGCTGCGGATCGAGTTTATCCAACGCTTCTTCTCCCGAATAAGCTACATCAACTATGTAGCCATCGTTTTCGAGGTTGAATTGGAGGATATCACATATATCCTTTTCGTCGTCCACCACTAAAATTCGCTGTCTTGTCATTGCCGATTTCGAAGAATTCCGTTTGTGTTTTATTTCCAATAATTCGCGCATACAAATGTAATATGTTTTTTTTAATGGAGCGATGATTGCTATTTGTGCATCGATTGTCATTCGATACTAGCAATTCTGCACGTCGCAAAGTTAGCAATCTGTTGTTGCGGCTCTGTTACGAAAATGCTACAAATTTGTTAAGATACTATTTCATCTCAATGTAGAATGGGTTTAGACTGTTTTTGTGCGAAAAACTTTTTTAAAATTAAAAGAACTCGTGAATATTCGAAAACAAAATGTTTACTTTTACAGAAACAAAACAGTACTTTTTAAAACAAACCCATACAATGAAACAATCTCTTCTCATTTTCTGCCTTTTTTGTGGCATTATTTCGTTTGCTTTTTCGCAAAAAGTGAATATTGTTTTTATCGGAAACAGTATTACCCAAGGAGTTCAGTTGAGCGATCCGCAACGAAAATCGCCACCGGCTCAAACGGCTTCATGGCTCGAAAAACAAAATATTGGAACAATAGCCATCCGCAATTGCGGTGTGAGTGGCAAAACTACCGTCGATTTTTTGCCGGCATCAAATACCTATTTCCCGAAAGTGAAGGCTGCTGCCGACGAATTGACAAAAACCGATGGAACACTCGTTTTTTCGATCATGCTGGGCACAAACGACAGTGCTCAGCGGGGAACCGCCAAATCGAGATTACAGCCACAGCAGTACTTTACCAATATGAAAGCAATTGTAGATGAATTGTTGCGATTGTATCCCAATTGCAAGGTTGTTCTCAACCGTCCCATTTGGTACAGCCCAACCACACATAACAGTTCTGCTTATCTGCAGGAAGGTCTTGATGTGCTAAAATCGTATTTTCCCGAACTGAAAAAACTGGAAGATCATTATTGGAAAACTGTTCCCGGTCAGGTTTTTTTGGGTGATACGGCTGCCTTCAACTATTTCGAGAACAATACCGAACTATTTATCGCCGAAAACGGAAATTCAGGCATATTCTATCTCCATCCCAATCCTGAAGGAGCACGCCGGTTGGGTGAATTTTGGGGTAAAGCCATTCTGTATGCCATAAATTGGCAACCTGTTTTCACGGAGTATCCGATGCCAACGGTTGCACAAACTCCACCCATGAGTAGTGACTCGTTGCTCGGAATGACGGTGCCCTCCTTGCGCGTTTACCTGCCCAATCCCGAGATTGCTACGGGACGGATGGTGATTGCTCTGCCGGGAGGTGGCTATCAACATTTGGCCGTATTTCACGAAGGATACGACTGGGCTCCCTTTTTCCTGAGTAAGGGGATTGCTTTTGCCGTGCTCAAATATCGGATGCCGAACGGCAATCGCGATATTCCCTTTGCCGATGTTCGTGCGGCTTTCGCATTCGTCAGGCAGCATGCTGCCGAATGGAAGATCGATCCTTCGAATATCGGCATCATGGGATCATCGGCAGGAGGTCATTTGGCTTCAACTTTTGCCACGCATACAACTGTTCCCGAATCGCCGGCTTTTCAGATTCTGCTTTATCCGGTCATTACGATGGATCCGACATTCACGCATGCCGGTTCTCGAAAAAATCTATTGGGAGACAATCCGTCCCGGGAGATTGCCGATCTTTATTCAAACGAAAAACGGGTAACCGCTCAAACGCCACGAGCTTTTATTATTTTTGCGGCCGACGACCAAACTGTCCCGCCTTCCAACGGATTCCGATATGCCGAAGCGTTGCAAAAGAATAAGGTTGCATTGACATTTCTCCTTTATCCGAAAGGTGGACACGGATTCGGAAATCGCGATTCGTTTGCCTATAAGCAGCAATTTATGTGCGAATTGAGCAAATGGCTCGGAAGTTTTTAAATTCGGTCTGGCTTTTTGGCGATTGATTTTGATGATTCGTTGATTTGTCGATGAGAAAATTGGCGATGCTTGAGTTATCCGGACTCGTTCAAGTTCGGAAACTTGCGCTATTAAGGAAGAAGTGAAGAAGTCAGAAGTGGAGGAATATCATAACCCCTGCACTGCCCGGCGGCAGCACTTGTCCCCTTATCTTAAGGGGACTGTTCAGATGGTGTGATCCCATAATTACTCCCCTCTTAAGATAAGAGGGGTACTGCCGAAGGCAGGGAGGTGTTATGATGTAATGGATAATTGACAATTGAGAATTAACAAGAAATAGAGAAATGCGAAATAGAGGAATAAGAATTTCAATGAATTATCAAATTGGGAAATCATTGAATCGGGAAATTATGCATTATCAATTATCCATTGATTCTTGGGGCGTTGCCCCAAACCCCACATACTTTTTTGTCTTGATGCAAAAAAGTATGCAAAAAAGATCAAGACTGCATCTCCTCATCGACCCGATAGCTGCTTGTTCGCTAAAAGACAAATAACTCGCCGCCTTGCGGCGGCTCAAACAGCTTGTCTTTTGCCTGACGGCACGCTCTCTGCGCAGATCGGGTGCCCCGATGATGAGATGAGGTCGGGGAAATAACGGGGAATGGATAATTGAGTTGAAAAAGTCGAAAGTAGAACTTTATAAACTTTCAACCTTCATGGACTTTCGACTAAATATCCGGTCTCTATCCTCAAGCCGCCAACCAGCAACCATCAACCTTATTACGAATTCACATTCTTTCACTTTCGCAATTGTGATGTTTTGTTAATAAAATCTGCAAATTCCTTTCATAAGCTTTCAGTATGACATTAATATATGTATATCAGCAGATTATTTGTATGTTTCTGAAGTAAAAATTCATCGATTCGGCAACAAAATTGCCCCATCAGAAATGTAGAAAACGCGTTTGACTCCGACGGACCTGTTTTCTACTTTGTAGAAACCATGTTCGACTTAAAGAATGTTATATCTACTTTGTAGATTTCGCAAATGTGAATGAAAACGTCCAATCTTGTTAACATTCTATAGGGATTCGGCGCCAAATTGCCCAATATTGAAGTGCAGAAAGTACAACTTTGTCCGACGAACATACTTTCTACAAAGTAGATGGGGCAATTTTGTCCGCCGATTGCCTCGTCTATACTTCTGAAAGGTACATTTTCGAGCAAAATAGTCTTTTCTGTTAACATGCTATAGGCATTTTTTGGCTAAAACATGTAATCTGCAGTGTAGAAACCATGACTTTTTGTGACGGACATGCTTTCTTCACTCCAAGATGACCGGTCACGACAAGACAATCGTGTCATTTCGAAGTGAAAACGAGGGGTCATTCCTCGCCGAACGTGTCATCTTTGGGTGAAGATGATGGAATTTGAGTAACAGGAGTGTTAAATCAGCCTCATTATTTAACGATTTTCTACGGATTTGCATCATCTCGGAGTGCAGAAACCACCATTTTTTCGGCTGGTGTAGTTTTCTGCGAGTGCGGACGATGGGTTTTTCTCCGAAAATAGGGTCGGTAGTGGGCGATACCGGTAACTCCTTTTCCGCTGACAGCTATAAACTATCAGCGGAAAAGCTCAATTGATTATCCATTATCAATTGTTTTGTGTTTGTAGCAGAAGTTCGGAAACTTACGCTACTTGGGGAAAATAAACCGAAATAGATCTTTTCAAAGAAAACTATTGAATATTATTTTAGTTGAAAAACCACTTGACGGTACAAAGAATAGGGAGTATCAAACAAGTTTCCGGAACCTATTCAGTCCTTTTTTCATCCAATTGGATATGAAAAATCAAAAGGAAGCAATAAGTTCTGCCTTTCAGGCAGCAATTGTTATCGTTTCTTTGTCCATAGGTCTTCTACTTGCGGTTATGAAATCTTTGCCCTTCATGCAACATCTTTCTCTTTTGTATTGAAATTCGCTTTCTTTATCAGCAAATCGGTAACTTACGATTATTAGATGCTAATGCCATTCAGACAAGTGTGTTTACTGTAAGAAGTCTTTTGGCATTCCGGCTTGAAAAGCCGAATTTTCATAACCGTAGAATTCATTCTGCGGCATGGATCAGCAGCTATCTCCCTGCCTGAAAGGCAGAACAAACTTTCATTCATAATAACATATCATCTATCATGGAAACTATATGATTGGGATGCGGCGAAGGGATTCAGTCCTAACAGATTTTCGAAACCTGATAGTTCTCTTCTATTTCCACCATCAACGAATCGTTAAATCGATAAATCGTCAAATCATTTCTTCATTTCCTCCGCATTATCCGTCATTATGTTTATTTAATAAAAGTTTTACTTCAAATTGTGGATAACTTTTTAACGAAAAATTTGCTGTTAATTTAAAAACATTATAACTTTGTTAACGAAGTAAGGTTATCTGTCTCTCGCCTGGTAATCCAGGAACTTCAAGAACTTAATTTTTAAAATATGACAAATGATTTTACTACAGGGTGGCTCGTTTTGCTACACAATGATGAGCATCCCGTCCTTTTCGAACAGATATGTTTCGTAATGGACAAATACAAGCTCGATGACGAGCGCGTGAATGAAGCAGCGGCAAGAGTGAAATCGCACCTCGAACCGTTGAAACAAGTGAAAGTGCGATCTTTGAGGCACGAATTGACTCCGGCGATACGGGAGTTGCACACGCAACGAAGGCAATCGCTGATGTCACTGCAAGGGCAGATCCACTCGTTGACGCTCTCCACCGTTACGGAAGAACGACAAGCGGCCAATGTGCTGGATATCTGGCTGGGCAAGCACCGGGGACAACTGCTCTCGTTGGGTTACACCCCATTGACGGAGCGTATCAACGAGATTGTTGCCGATGCCGAAACCGATGTGAATGTGAGCGGAGCACTTGCGGCGCTGTCACTAATGCCCATCATCGAAAGGCTGAAGGCAATAAACGAGGAGTTTAAAAACCTGTCGGTGCAGCGCCGCGACGAACTTTCGCAAACAGAGAAAGTAGATGCGAGAGCCATTCGTCAGGCAGCGGATAAGGACTTGCGACTGATGCTCGGGTTGATTGAGGCAAATGCCCGGATCACCGGCAACGAAGCATACCTGCCCTTGATTCAGGCCTTAAAAAAGTTTCTCGATTACTACCGCATTCTTGTGCAAAGCAGGAAAACGCGGAGAGCAACCGAGAAAAATGCTAAAACAAATGTTTTAATTGTTTCGAAACAGGAAACGGCTATTCAAACCGACCCTGTGACGGAAAGCGCATAGTAGGAGCGGCAACTCCTAATATGCGAAAATGACGAGGGTTACGAGCGAGAGCGTAATCTTCGTTTTTTTGTATATCTACCAACGAATGTTGTGTGATGTGTGCACCAGTCATTTTTGTATCCATATCCATACACTGGCAAATTGAAATGTATTCACGAATTGGAACGTTCATCATAAAAAATGCCGGAAATACAATCGATGCCTTGTAATTGAATGTTTTAATAGAATTTTTTTTCATAAATCGCCACCCGAGGAAGCGAATATTGGGAGGCATTTTGATCGGCGTGCTGTTTTAACTGTCAGGATAGAATGATTTTAATAATAAAGCTCTTTCTGCCTCCTATAGCCCAATTATGTCTTTTGCTTCTTTATTACCCTATATATAACACCATTATCCAAAAATTTCAATGTTTGTAACCATGTTATATATCAAACGGAATGTAAAGTTACCAAATAAATAGATATTACCAAATAAATATCGATATAAATTAGAATCACAATTAAAAAAAGCATTTTGGCCATTCTTTTCAAATATATGCCTTCTTGGTGGTCGATTAATTTTCCGAACTACTTTCGATCACATGAAAGGGAAATCGATCTCTCCTTTGTGTCGATTGAAAATTATCGTGTAACTTTGTCGAAAAATAGATGACAACATCTCAAATTGTAGATTTAGATGAACGAATATAAAAACGAAGACGCCCTTGTACTTTTTTCGGGAGGACAGGATTCTACGACCTGCCTCTTTTGGGCAAAACAAAATTTTAGAAACGTACATACACTGTGTTTCTCTTATGGTCAACGGCACTCGCAGGAGGTGAAAAATGCCGAGCGCATCGCCTCGATGGCAAATGTGTCCTTCCAAGTGTTGGATGCCACCATTATATCGCACCTGGCCCCAAATTCGCTTACCGACAGCAGTATGATGATGGACGAAGAAAAGCCGGCGGATTCCTATCCCAATACCTTCGTTCCGGGACGCAACATGCTTTTTTTGACTTTTGCAGCTACCATAGCCTATGCACGAAATATCCGACATTTGGTAACAGGCGTTTCCGAAGCCGACTACAGCGGCTATCCCGATTGCCGCGATACTTTTATCAAATCGGCGAATGCTACGCTCAATTTGGCAATGGACCGACAATTTCTGATACACACCCCCCTGATGTGGCGAAACAAAAAACAGGTTTGGCAGCTTGCCGACGAGTTGGGCGTTTTCGATTTGGTGCGAAACGAAACGCTGACATGCTACAACGGCATCATTGCCGACGGTTGCGGACATTGTCCGGCTTGCAAACTGCGCAACAAGGGTCTGCAGGAATACCTTGCCGAGAGAAAATAACAATCGAATTATCCGGATCATTAACCACCAATATATTATTATGGAATCGAAATCAGATCATTTGGAAGAATTGAGCCACCTGGGACGCAAAACCGAATACAAAATGGATTATGCTCCCGAAATGCTCGAAACCTTCGTCAACAAACATCAGGACAACGACTATTGGGTAACGTTCAACTGTCCCGAATTCACCAGTCTTTGCCCGATTACCGGGCAGCCCGATTTTGCAACCATTCGCATCGATTATATTCCGGATGTGAAAATGGTTGAGAGCAAAAGTTTGAAACTCTATCTGTTCAGTTTTCGCAATCATGGCGCATTTCACGAGGACTGCGTCAATATTATCATGAAAGACTTGATTCGACTGATGGAGCCGAAATATATTGAAGTAACGGGGATATTTACGCCACGCGGCGGAATCAGCATCTATCCTTATGCCAACTATGGAAAAAAGGGGACTAAATATGAGCAATTGGCCGAAACGCGCCTTTTCAACCATTCGTTCCCGCTGCCTTAATCGACACGGGAAATAGGATGGAATATGCTAAAAGATGAGTTGATGGGAAGATCCCATCGCCGAAAAAGAAAAACGGAAGATTTACTTTCAAATGCCCGCTATTTTATGTAATTTTGAGCCCGAGTTTTTTTTAACACAAAATTCGGAAAATGGAAAATATCAATCGTATCGGGTTTGACAATGAGAAATATTTGCAGGAACAGAGTAAAGCCATCTTGGAGCGAGTAAATCAATTCGACGGGAAACTTTATCTCGAATTTGGCGGTAAAATCCTATACGATTATCATGCTGCACGCGTGCTTCCCGGGTTTGCGCCCAATGTCAAGATGCAGCTGCTGCAAAGCCTGAAGGACAAAGTGGATGTCATCATGTGCATTTATGCCGGCGACATCGAACGCAACAAAATCCGCGCCGATTTCGGCATTACCTACGATGTGGATGTACTCAAGAGCATCGACGATCTCAAGTGGTACGGCATTGATGTAACGGCGGTAGTCATCACCCGGTTCACCGGTCAGCCGGCGGCAATGGCCTTCAAGAACAAACTCGAACTTCGCGGCATAAAAGTTTATCTTCACTATCCCACAAAAGGTTATCCCAAAAATGTAGATCTGATTGTGAGCGACGAAGGTTATGGTGCCAATGCCTATATCGAAACCGATAAGCCGATTGTCGTGGTCACAGGGCCGGGCCCCGGAAGCGGCAAACTTGCCACTGCCTTGGGAAATCTCTATCACGAATATCGAAAAGGCAACAGAGCCGGTTATGCCAAATTCGAAACTTTTCCGGTGTGGGATTTGCCGCTCGATCATTTGGTAAATACCGCTTACGAGGCTGCTACAGCAGATTTGCGTGATGTGAACATGATTGATCCTTATCACCTGAAAGCATACGGCAAAATTGTCGTCAACTACAACCGCGATATCGAAGCATTTGGTTTGCTGAAAAAGATTTTGGAAAAAATCACCGAAGGTGCTTCCGTTTACCAATCACCTACCGATATGGGTGTTAATCGCATCAGTGCAGGTATTATCGACGACGAAGTGTGCCAAAAAGCAGCTTACCAGGAAATTATTCGTCGTCATTTACAAAGTTTTGTCGAATATGCTATGGGACGAACAGGTAAGGATACGGTGGAACGCACAACGGAAATCATGCGCAAAGTGGGTGCGAAAGACGAAGACCGGCGGGTTGTTGAACCGGCACGCAATGCGGCCAAAGAAGCCGAAAGGTGTGGGAAAGGTTATGCAGGCATTTATTGTGGCGCTGCCATCGAATTGCACGACGGAACCATCGTAACCGGTAAAAACTCGCCGCTGCTGCATGCCTCTTCAAGCATGATTCTGAATGCGACAAAGCATCTTGCAGGACTGCCGGACAACATGATACTTTTGCCCGAAAACATTATCGATTCTGTTACTCATCTCAAAAAAGATATTTTGAACGGGAAGAATATCAGTCTCGATGTAGAAGAAACGCTCATCGCTCTATCGATCAGTGCCATTTCGAATCCTGCGGCACAAATGGCCTTGCAAAAACTCACTGAACTGCACAACTGCGAAATGCACTCCACGCACATACCTACTCCGGGTGACGAGGCGGGACTTCGAAAACTGAAAGTGAACGTTACGTGCGATCCGGTTTTTTCGAGTAAAAGACTTTTCGTGAGTGAATAATTGTTGTAATCATTTCCCAATTCGGATGGATTGGAAGTGTATCGACAAAGATTATTTCGTTTTTTTATCTTTTGTCTTTTTAGATTTCGAAGGCTTTTTCGGCACTTTATAGCCTTCTTGTTCGGCCTCCGATATTCCGATGGCAATGGCCTGATCGCGGACGCTTACTTTTTTCCCCGATGAAGTTTTGAGTTTGCCTTTCTTGAATTCGTGCATCACTTCGCCGATTTTTTGCTGTGCTTTTTTCGAATACTTTGCCATAACGATTTTATTTTGTTCATAAATTCATCTTATTTTAAGAACGTTCCATCGAATAAAATGTTTCGATACGTCTGATCTGTAATCCTTATCGATTGTTAAACAGGATAATTATGACTTTCAGGCTATGGAAAATTTGAATAAATTTCAACTTTGCTCCATGGAATGTGTTAGATAATACAGCTTCATCTTTTTAGAACCTTGCATTATGAATTCTCAAAAAATAGAACCGGGGAAAATTCTTCTGGCTAAAAATATAAAACCGACGCCCATCAGACTAAAAGTGTTGGAGACTCTTCTTTCGCAAACGCATGCCATGCGACTTTATGATATCGAAAATATTTTGGATGGAGTGGAAAGGACGTCGATCTTCAGAGCTATTAAGAATTTCGAGAAAAACAATTTAGTGCACGAGATCGATGACGGTTCCGGCGCTACAAAGTTTGCTTTATGTGAAGATCGATGTGAATGTAATTTGGAAGATCTGCACGTTCACTTCTTTTGTAAGATTTGCGAACAAACTTTTTGTTTGCAACAATTGCAGATTCCTTCGATGGAACTGCCTCCGGAATTTGTTGTGGAATCGGCAAATTTTGTGATCAAAGGTATTTGTGCCAATTGCAATACTTGATTTTGCAACACTGTTGCATCACATTTCAGCTTATTTTTGTTTACGATTTTACAGACAGGATATGATGGAAAACGAACAAAAACTGTATCGAAAAGCTTTTCTATTGAGCTTATTTACAATTTTCTACAATATTGTCGAGGGCATTGTTTCTTTGTTTTTCGGATATCGGGACGAAACCTTGGCTCTTTTCGGTTTCGGCCTCGATAGTTTTATAGAAGTGTTGTCGGGAGTCGGAATATTTACGATGATTCTCCGAATTCGCAAAAACCAAACGATGGAAAAGAGCAAATTTGAACACGCTGCCCTTAAAATCACCGGAACCGCTTTTTATCTTCTCTCACTCGGATTGGTTGTCGGAAGTGTCATGAATATAATTACCCGGCATAAACCGGAGACCACCCGATGGGGCATCATCATTTCTGTCCTATCGATTTTGATTATGTATTGGTTGATGAGATCAAAACAAAAAGTGGGCAGGGAACTCAATTCGGAGCCCATAATGGCCGATGCCAATTGTACCAAAATATGTATTTACATGTCGGTTGTTCTCCTTTTGTCGAGTCTCATCTACGAAGTTACGGGCTTTGCTTATGCGGATGTCATCGGATCGATAGGATTGATTTATTTTTCCGTTTCGGAAGGGAAAGAAGCTTTTGAAAAATCGCAGGGAAAAGAGTGTTCCTGCGATTCGTAAAGCTTCATGCAAATCTCGCGTTCATGATAATTGCGATCGGAGTTTTGTTAAGCTTCGATGGATTAAATTTCGGAGCGATTGGTAATTTATATCCATAAGCGTGCAAATTTCGTCATATTTCTTTTCTTCGATAAAATAAAGAGTAATGGCTTCACGCTGCCTGTGTGAGAGTTTTGTCATGAAGAAAGCTACTTTCACGTTGTCGTAATCTTCTTTTTCTTTCAGAAGATATTCTTTTTCCACGTTTTCAGAAGATGCAACTTGATAGCTTTCAATTTCTTTTTCGGTAAAATAAGCTTTTCTCCTTATTTCGTCTAAAATTTTGTTTCTTAAAGTACTAAACAAATAAGATTTGATATCTTGGATATCGGATAAATCTTGACGTTTATTGTATATTTTAATAAATACATCGTGGATGCAGTCTTTCAGCAATTCCTTATCGTTAGTGATTTTGCTGCCAAAATGGTAGAGAACGTTCACATACGTATCGTAGAAATGTGAAAATGCTTCCGTATCTCCCTTTCGAAATTCTTGAAACAGAGTTGTGTCGTCTTGATGATTGGCCTCGTTAATGGCCGATTTGTGTTTGGTTTGCATCTTGGAATTAAAAATTTAAAAATATTTGTTTTTCGTAACCGGATGCAAACTTAGGGTTGTAACACAACTTGGGGTGGTAAATTTTGGTTTTTTAATGGAAAAAATCGGTATGTGTGTTATAAAACACGTTTTGATTTCAAAAAAACATCCCTTGTCTTTTCTGAAAGGGATGAGTGAGGGTGTATTTTAACAGAAATACGCTCCCATTTTCACGAATAACGCGATTGTGATTTATATGGGCATGGTGTGGATATGGGGATTTCAATTTAACGGACGTGCATCAACGCCATCGTTTGTAATAGCAACGGGAACAATTTGTCCATTGACATCGAATTGCATTTTTTCAATGCACGTAACGCGCGAGTTTCCATCTGACTCTGACAATGGGCGACGATGATAGACGATGTACCATTCGTCGGTGTTTGGTATGTTTATCACCGAATTATGTCCTGCACCGGTTGCAATATTCGTATTTTGCTCTAAAACGATGCCAATCCGCTCGAAAGGGCCTAAAGGTGAATCGGCTATGGCATAAGCCACTCGATAGTCGGGGCCGGTCCAGCCGCCTTCCGACCACATGAAGTAATATTTTCCGTTTCGATAAAACATCACCGGTCCTTCAACATAACCCTCAGGGGTAATTTCTTTGAAAATTGTTCCATCTTCGAAAGGAAGAAAGTCGGTAAAATCGTTATTAAGTCGGGTAATGTTGCAATGGCGCCATCCTCCGTATATCATGTAATATTGGCCATCGATATCTCTGAAAACGAATTGATCGATCGGTTGAGCACCATTGTGAAATTTGTCGAGTAAAGGTTTTCCCAAATAATCGCGATACGGGCCTTCGGGTTGTTTCGCAACGGCGATTCCAATCCCTCCTTCGCTTTGGTTGTCTTGAATATCGTTGGCTGCAAAAAATAAAAAATATTGACCCTCTTTTTCTACAATTGCAGGAGCCCACATCGCTTTATGAGCCCATTTTACACTTGCAGTGTCGAGGATATTGCCGTGTTTTGTCCAACGTACCAAATCGGGAGAAGAAAAAGCATCCATGAAAACCTGTTTTTCGTAAGGCGCCGAATAGGTTGGGAAAATCCAATAGCGGTTGTTAAAAATTGCTGCTTCGGGGTCGGCATACCAACCCGGAAAGAGAGGATTCCCCGATTTTTGGGAAAAAGATTCGGCACTAAAGAGGATCGTCAGCGAAATAAATACAAGAAACTTGTTCATAGGGACATGCATATTGGAATTGATCGAATAAAATTGTCGGATTTCTCTTTTTTAACTCGTTCGCAGGTGAGCTTCTATTGGGCTCTTTTTCATAAACAGGAGCATTCGTTTGGAATTGTTGCAAGTGTATTTTGTCATGACTATTTCATATATTCACCTGCAAAGATAGCAGAAAATAGACAAAGCACCGTTAAGATATATAAAAATAGAGTGAATCGACAAATCATTTATTTTTATCGATGAAATAGAAATACGAAACGATCAATCTATGTTTTTCTCCTGTCAATGCTTTTAATAATATGAATAACAGTAGGATAAGAATCGTTAATAGATGAACATCGGATTAAACGTTTGCTTACTTTTGAAAGTCAATATTACGATTTTTATGTAGAACCATTAAAATGAAATGAAAATGAAAAAAATTGGTATTTTGGCGTTTGTCGCCCTGTTTACAATGAGTATTTCTGTTTCGGCACAAGATGCGACTCGACAGAAAACTACTCCCAGAGAAATGAAATGGACCGCCGCGCAACGTGCCGAACAAATGGCAAAACAATTGGAGCTGACGGCAGAGCAAAAGGCGCAGGTAGAAAAAGTATTGGAAAAACAAGATGCGCAACGTGCCGAACAAATGGCAAAAGCTCGAGAGATGCGAGAGAATCAACAAGCTACTCGGGAAGAAATGAGAGCTGAAAGGCAAAAACAGATTGAAGCCAATGATTCCGAATTGGAGCAAATCATTGGTAAGGAAAAAATGGATCAATGGAAAGCCATACGTGCCGAACGGATGAGGAATATGCGCAACGGAAATGGAATGAGGGGAAACAAACCTAAAGTCGGCAAATAAATTTGCATTCAAGAAAGCTAATTGTCACTTATCAAAAAAATCCTCCGAAAGAAAATGCAATTTGTTTCGGGGGATTTTATTCGTGTGGCTTTTATCCAAATTAAAGATGAAAAATCCTGGTTGGTCGATGAAATCGAACAGTTAGTCTATTCGTTTTGGATGAAACAAACAGCAAACATATTTTTGTAACGAAAATCAGGTTAAATGGGTTAATAACTAAATTTTCATTCACAACATGTAAGTTGTATTTTCATGTTATTTAGAGAGCGGCGGGCTGTGATTTAGCCAGCCGCTTTTCGCATTCTTATAAAAAATGATTGCGGTACTAAATTGTATTTAAACAAAAGTGCTCATATAAACGTTCTTTGAGCATTCGCATCGGATAATTTCTTTGATGAAACGATTTTTCCCAATCCTGATAAATGTTGCAACTGCCAACACCAGCGCCTATTTTTTGTGGAGTGCATTTTCTTTTTGGATATATCTGGAAACCAAATCCGTACTGATCCTTTCCATTCTGAGTGGAACCTATATGTTGCTGGTTACCTTGTCGAGCATGCTGTTCGGCACGATTGTGGATAAATATAAAAAGAAACGAGTCATCACGCTGGCATCTGTTGTAACACTCGCTCTGCTGTGTGTATCGGGATGGGTAATGCACTTTGAACCGAAGTCTCAAATTTCACAATTATCGTCTCCGTCGTTTTGGCTTTTTTCGATGCCTTTATTGTTGGCAGCTCTCGCCTGCAATTTGCGCGGGATAGCATTGTCCACTACGGTTTCTATTCTGGTAGAAAAAGAGAATTATGCACGTGCAAACGGATTAATCGGAATGGTGCAGGGGATAGGGATGATTGCCAATACCGTTTTCAGTGGACTAATCATTGGGCAGTTAGGCCTGGACTGGGCAATGTATATTACCCTGATTGTGTCGGCAGTGATGCTTATTCATCTGTTTTTTGTGCCCATAGCCGAAGATCACATCGTTCACGATCCAAAATTGCAAAACAAAAGAATAGATTTTAGTGGAGCACTCCGAGCCATTCATGTTATTCCGGGACTGATGGGGCTTATTATTTTTACCACTTTCAACAATTTTATAGGCGGAGTCATTATGGTTTTGCTTGATCCGTACGGGTTGTCGATTTTTCGCGTCGAAGTGTGGGGAGTCGTGCTCGGATTTACGGGATCGGGTTTCATTTTTGGCGGACTGATCATCAGTCGTCTCGGCTTGGGAAAACGGCCGGTAAAAACCCTTCTTTGGGGATATGTGATTACAAGTTTAATCTGTGTTGTCTTTACTCTTCGCGAATGGGCACCACTATTTGTACTGGGGATGTTTTTGTATATGATATCTGTTCCTTTTATCGAAGCTGCCGAACAAACAATTATTCAAACAATAGTGCCAAAACATACGCAAGGACGTGTTTTTGGATTTGCTCAAACGGTTGAATCTGCAGCAACTCCGATTTCTATTTTTATCATCGGCCCTTTCGCGCAATTTTCGCTTATCCCGTTTATGAACAGTGATT
>Ga0255346_1002565_pt1 | contig 22742 bp, 22 predicted proteins | sample wastewater_treat_FD_194410 | JGI IMG/M metagenome (GOLD analysis project Ga0255346, IMG submission 194410) | Wastewater microbial communities from Lulu Island WWTP, Vancouver, Canada - plant22 | ecosystem: Engineered > WWTP > Wastewater > Unclassified | place: Canada: Vancouver, British Columbia... | reverse complement strand
GCGGCGTTATACTGAAGAATGCCTCGAATCGCCTCGCCCAGCTTGGTGCCGCCGGGTTCGCGGGCATAAATGACCTCAATTCCCTTGGCCTCCAACTTGGCGATTAGCATGGTGGCCTGAGTGCTCTTGCCCGCGCCTTCCGGACCCTCAAACGTAATCAATCGTCCACGCGCCATATCAAATTCTCCGTGTATAAATGAAAATCATGCAGGACTGACCACCTGCCCCTTCGGGGTATCCTTGACCAGCCAGCCTTGAGCAGCCATGGCCGCGCGCAACGCATCGGATTGCGCCCAATCCTTGGCCGCACGAGCGGCCTGACGTTGCTCCAGCAACGCTTGAATCTCCGGCGGAACAGTAGCCGCCGGCTTTTCCAACACGCCCAACGCCGTGTCCCACTTGCGAAAGAGCGCCAGCAGTGCGGCCGCTTCGGCATCCGTCAACTTCTTGGCATCGAGGGCGGAATTGCCCTCGCGAATGGTATCAAACAGCGTGGCCAGCGCCGCGGAGACATTCAAATCGTCATCCATCGCGGCTTCAAAGCGCTGAGCGGCCTGCTGAGCCCAAACGGGTAAATCTCCAGCCGCCACATCACCAGCGGCGGCCTTGCACCGTTCCGTAAACTCGTCAATGCGACGCAACGACACGCGGGCGGCATCCAGCGAAGCCATAGTAAAATTCAACGCTGCACGATAATGGGTGGCGATGAGTTCATAGCGCACCTCGCGTCCGGTATAGCCCTTGGCGAGCACATCCCGCAGCGTATAGAAATTCCCGCGCGACTTGGACATTTTTTGGCCATCCACCATGAGGTGTGCGCAATGAATCCAAAACGCGGCCAGCGGTTGGCCATTGGCGGCTTCGCTTTGGGCAATTTCATCTTCGTGATGCGGAAAAATGTTGTCCACACCGCCGGTGTGAATGTCGAAACTGGCGCCGAGATATTTTTGGCTCATGGCCGAACATTCGATATGCCAGCCGGGACGTCCGCGCCCCCAAGGCGAATCCCAAGCCACGTCTCCATCCTTTTCATCCCACGCCTTCCAAAGAGCGAAATCAGCGACATTTTCCTTATCGTATTCATCGGAGTGGATGCGTACGCCGCTCCGCATGCCCGCGCGGTCCAGACGGGCCAGCTTTCCATAGCTGGGCCAGCTATCAATGCTGAAATAAACGGATCCGTCTTCGGATTGATATGCGTGTCCGCCCTCCATCAGGCGGGAAATCAGTTCAATCATTTCCGGAATATGATCCGTGGCCGCCGGATAATACTCAGCCGGTTCGATATTCAGAGCGCGCAGGTCCTCAAAAAAAGCCTTTTTGAAAGGCGCGGTGAAATCCGCCAAGGAAACGCCGGCTTCGCGCGAACCGTGGATGGTTTTGTCATCCACATCCGTCAGGTTCATCACCTGCGTGACGCGCCAACCCTTGAATTGAAGCCAACGGCGCAGCAAATCTTCAAAGACATAGGCCCGGAAGTTGCCAATGTGGGCGATGTTGTACACGGTTGGCCCGCAGGTGTACATGCGGACATGGCCCGGTTCCAGCGAGGTGACCTCCTGGACCGAGCGCGTCAGGGTGTTGTAAATGCGAAAGCTCATTCCGACTCATTCTTCTTCTTCGTGCGGCGACGCGGCGCTTTTTCGGCCACCGGAACCGGCTCCGCTGCGCCACCGGGACTTTGAAATTCCAACTTATCCTTGCCCGCATGGACTTCAACAATTTCGCCGTTGAGAATTTGCCCGCGCAAAATTTCCTCGGCCATCGGGTTTTCCAGCCAGCGCTCCACAGCCCGGCGCAATTGGCGCGCGCCGTAGATGGAGTCATAGCCCTTGACCATCAGAAATTCGTAGGCCGACGGCTGGACGGCAATCATAATATCACGCGCCTTCAGGCGGGCGGCAACCTTGCCAACTTCAATTTCCAAAATTGTGCGCACGTCTTCTTTTTGGAGTTGCCGGAAAACAATGATTTCATCCACGCGATTGAGCAATTCCGGGCGGAAATTCTGTTTGGCGGCTTCGAGCATTTGCTCGCGCAACTTGGCGTAATCCGCATCGCCCGTATGCCCGCCAAAGCCCAGGCCGGCGCCGCGACGGGTCAGCTCCGCGCCAATGTTGGAGGTCATGATGATAATGGTATTGCGAAAATCCACCGCCCGCCCCAGCCCATCCGTCAGGCGGCCTTCTTCCAGAATTTGCAACATCATGTGCATGACATCGGGGTGCGCTTTTTCGATTTCATCGAACAGCACCACCGAGTAGGGACGGCGGCGCACGCGCTCGGTCAGTTGGCCGCCTTCTTCATAGCCCACATATCCCGGCGGCGAGCCGACCAGTCGCGAGGCATTGAATTTTTCCATGTATTCCGACATGTCAATCTGGATGAGCGCGTCCGGGCTGTTGAACATGAATTCCGCCAACGATTTGGCCAGCAGCGTTTTGCCGACGCCGGTCGGCCCCAGCAAAATAAAGGAGCCAATCGGGCGACGGGGGTCCTTCAAGTCCGCCCGCGAGCGACGCAACGCCTTGGAAATGGAAGCCAGCGCATCGGCCTGACCAATGACGGTTTTAGCCAGCACGCTCTCCATTTCCAGCAATTTCGCGGTTTCTTTTTGCTCCATTTTTTCGAGCGGGATGCCGGTCCATTTGGACACAATCAACCGCACATCCTCTTCATGAACTTCGACAATTTTTTCGTTGTGTTGCTTGCGCCACTCCGCCAGCTCTTGTTCGAGGGTGGCGCGGGCCTCACGTTCGGCGTCGCGGAGCTTGGCGGCTTCCTCGAAGCGTTCTTCACGGATGGCCTCGTTGCGCTGGTCTTGAAGGCTCGCGATTTCTTTTTCACGCTCTTTCAGAGAGGGCGGACGAGTCATGGCGCTGATGCGCGCGCGCGCGCCGGCTTCATCAATAACGTCAATCGCCTTGTCGGGCAGGAAGCGATCCTGCAAATAGCGCGAGGAAAGCTGTACGGCCGCCACCAGTGTGTCATCGCTATACTTGACATGATGGTGAGCCTCATAGCGTCCGCGCAGGCCCTTCAGAATTTCGATGGTCTCCTCCTGTGAGGGCTCGCGCACCAAAACGCTCTGGAAACGCCGTTCCAGCGCAGCATCCTTTTCAATAAATTTGCGATATTCATTCAAGGTAGTGGCGCCAACAACCTGCAACTCGCCACGCGACAGAGCCGGCTTGAGAATATTCGCCGCATCCATCGCCCCCTCCGCCCCGCCCGCACCGACCAAGCTGTGCAGCTCATCCACAAATAAAATGACGTTTTTTACGCGGCGGATTTCATCCATCACCGCCTTGATGCGCTCTTCGAACTGGCCGCGATATTTGGTGCCGGCCACCATGAGCGCCAAATCCAGCGAAATCACACGTTTGCCGTAGAGCAATTCGGGAACTTCGCCGTTGACGATGGCTTGCGCCAGCCCTTCCGCAATGGCGGTTTTACCAACACCCGCTTCGCCGAGCAGCGCCGGATTATTCTTGGTGCGACGGCAAAGAATGCGGATGACGCGCTCAATTTCGTCCTGACGGCCCACCACGGGGTCCAGCGCACCTTTTTGCGCCAGAGCCGTCAAGTCCCGGCCAAACGCGGTCAGCGCCGGAGTTTTGGGTTCACGTTGCCCGCCCGGTTCGTCGGCCGGCCCCATGCCGGGCGCGGGAGTTGGCCCGGAAGGTTCCGCCCCCGGCTCATAATTGGGATTCATCTCTTTGAGAATGGCTTCGCGGATTTGATCCGCGTTCACATTCAGATTGCCCAGAACGCGCGCGGCCATGCCTTCGCCCTCGCGCAGCAGGCCCAACAGGAGATGTTCGGTGCCGATATAATCCACGTTCATCGCGCGCGCTTCCGTGCCGGCCAGAGCAATGACCTTCTTGACGCGCGGCGTATAGGGCACATTGCCCACGGTTTTCATGTCGGAACCCACGCCAACAGCCTTTTCCACCTCCATGCGGACGGTCTCCAGGTCCAGCCCGGCTTGGCGCAGAATGTTAACCGCCACGCCTTCACCAAGGGCAATCAGCCCCAGTAGCAGATGCTCGGTGCCGATATACCCGTGATTGAAGCGGTCGGCTTCCTTGCGGGACAACTTCAATACTTCTTGTGCTCGTGGTGTAAAATTATTCATGTCGTTGTTCTCTTTGCCATTCGTTTCGTCCGGCGTCCACCCAATTCGGCGCGCAGACGGTCCGCGCGGACTTTGTCGCGGGCCGCGCCATCCAGCGCCCGCCCTGCCCAGGCCTGCAAATGCGCGGGTTGCACCTCCAGCAGGAGGCGATCCACCGTAGCCATGGGAATTCTGCGCTTCAAGCCCAGCGCAATGCCCAGACGCAGCTCGGAAAGTCGCTCCAGCGCCTCTCGCGCGGTCATCAGGCGCGCGGCCTTCAACAGGCCTTCCGCCCGCGCCGTCAAATCAGCCATCTGCAGGCGACGCTCCTTTTTCAGGCGTTCACGCGCGTTGCGCTCATGTTCGGCAACTTCCTTCACAATTTCCGTCAAGTCAGCCACAATACGCTCTTCCGGCACCCCCAAGGTCAGTTGGTTGGAAATCTGAAACATATGGCCAATGGCGGCGGTGCCCTCGCCCCAGCGACCTCGCACCGCCAAGCCAATTTTATTCAAGCCATTGATAATCGGCTCCATTTCGGACATCAGCACCAAGCCCGGCAGGTGCATCAGAACGCTGGCGCGCATGCCGGTGCCGACATTCGTCGGGCAACTCGTCAAATAGCCAAGCACGGGCGAAAAGGCATAATCCAAATGCCGTTCCAGCACATCATCGAGCGCATCGGCGTCTGCCCAGGCCTCCTGCAAGGCCAGTCCGGGGCGCAAGGCTTGAATGCGCACGTGGTCCTCTTCGTTCACCATAACCGCCTGCGTCGAGGTCAAATTGCGACACACTGCGGTTTCCGGACTGCCCGCGAGCAGATTGCGACTAATCAAATGGCTCTCAAAAAGCTGCTGGCGCGCCAGCAGCGTGCTCGAGGACAACGCATCCTGACAGGGCAACACATCGCGGGCCGCCTCCATAACCAAGCGGCGTACTTCAGCCCGAACCGGCGCGGACGCGCGGTCCGGAAACGGAAGCCCGCGCAAATTGCGAGCCAACCGCACCCGGCTGCTCAAGGTGACCCCAAAGGCCGACTGATAGGCCGCCTCGGCCGTATCCAAAACATTTGCGCGCGGAATCATGGCGAGGGCGCCTCCATCTGCAGTGCGCGAATCTGATCGCGCAACGCGGCCGCTTGCTCATAGTTTTCGCTGGCAATCGCCTTATCCAGCTCCCGCCGCAAACGGGCGGATTCCACTGATGTTTTCAGGTGCGCGGATGCCCGGCGAGGCACTTTGCCCGCATGTTGATCATTATGCTGGAGCGAAATCACCACCGGCAGGATTTCCGCGGAAAACACGTCATAGCACTGATGGCACCCCAAACGGCCTTTTTTCAGGATTTCCGCACGAGTGGCTCCACAGCCCGGACAGGCAGCAGACGAATCCGGGGGCGCATCCGACGGCTTGGGTTGCACCTGAGCCAGTTTTTCCTTCAAATTCTTCAGCATATCGCCCAAATCAAGCGGCGTGGCGTGAACATCAATCCCCTTGCTGATGGCACAGCTCTCGCAGAGGTGGCACTTTGTCACCTCGCCATTCACCACCTGGGTCAGATGCAGAGTGGCTTCCTTCTGTTGACAGTTCTCGCAAAGCATCAGCTACGTACAATAACACCCTTCCGGGCCGCTTTCCAATCGCAAACGGAAACGCCCCCCCCCCACCCGCGAAAATCATTTATATTTTGCATCTTTTCAGGTATTCTTTGACTCATGAAGTGGAAAGAAGCCATCCGCGCCTTCTGGTTGCCGGTCAAAGCCAGTTTTGATTTGACCGCTTCGGAGCGCCGTTTTGTGCTGGGCCTTCTGCTTCTTTTCAGTTTGGGACTTGGCGCGCGCTGGCTTCATCAGCGCAAGCCCCCTCAAACCACCCCCGCCCCAACCATTCAGGAGAAACAACCATGAGTGACTGCGTATTTTGTAAAATCATCGCCGGCGAACTGCCGTCTTGGAAGGTATATGAAACGGACACCGTGCTGGCCTTCATGGATATCGGCCCGGTGGTGAAGGGCCACACGCTGGTTATTCCCAAGGCGCATCACGAAAATGTGACCACCCTCCCGGATGACCAGTTGGCGGCCGTTATGGTCGTGGCGCGCAAGATTGCCCGTGCGCAACTGGAAGGGCTCGGCGCGGAAGGCGTCAATCTGCACCAAGCCAATGGGGCCGCGGCGGGCCAGGTAGTGCCGCATTTTCATGTTCATGTGATTCCGCGCTTCAAAAGCGACGGCCATCACTGGAACTGGACGGCGCAATCGTACGCCGACCCGACGGAAGCGGCCGCCCTCGCCGCGCGCATCCAAGCCGCGCTCCCCTCCTGACGCGAATCATGGATTTGCCGCCGTTTGAACAAGCCGTGGCGCGTATTTGCGCCCAAAACCGCCGCTACGCGCCGGAGGCATACCTGTTTCTTCACGCCGGCCTGATGCGCACGCTCAAGCAAACGGAGGAACGCGAAAAAAAGGCGCGGCACATCACCGGTGCGGAACTGGCAAACGGATTGCGCGAACACGCACTGGCCGAATTCGGCCCGCTGGCCATGACCGTGCTGGGGCACTGGGGCATCACGCGCACGCGCGACTTCGGCGAAATTGTCTATGCCCTGCTGGCCGCCGGGCTGCTGGGCAAGACGGACGAAGACAAAATTGAAGACTTCGATGACGTGTACGATTTTGAAGAAGCCTTGCGCGCGCCCTTCCGCCCCAAGCCGCCGCGCAAGAGCGCTCGCCGACTTGCTAAAAAAACGTAAGCCTGCCCCCGGCCACTCGCAAGAAGCGATTACTCGTCTTCTTCCGGCAAAAAAGCCTCATAGGCATCCGTGTCGAGCAGATTTTCCAGCCCGCTCGGATCGTCCGGCTTCATCTTGAAAAGCCAGCCGCGCCCAAAGGGATCCTGATTCACCAGTTCCGGCTGTTCCAGCAACGCTTCATTGATAGCTACAATTTTGCCGGCCGCCGGCGCAAAAATGGAATTGGCGGACTTGACGGATTCCACCACGGCGATTTCATCATCGGCATCCACATGCTCATCCAGTTCGGGTAATTCCACGAATGTCAAATCGCCCATTTGCTCTTGCGCGTAATCGGTAATGCCGACCACCCACAAGTCGCCCTCATCGCGCACCCAGCAATGGTTCGCCGTAAAACGCAAATCACTCGAAATCATAGTTTCCTCCAGCCATACGAATGCACGCTTTTAACTTCCACCCTATGCGGGGTGCAAGTCTCTTTTTTATTATTTTCATGCGGGGCTGCGTGGCACGCGCCCCCGAGAGCCCGCATTACCCGCTCAACGTGCCGATAATCGAAACCAGCGGCAGGAACAGAGCGACGACGATGGTGCCCACCACAACCGCCAGAAAAATAATCAAGAGCGGCTCGATAATGGAGGTCAGCGCAGCCACGGCATTATCCACGTCATCGTCATAGGAATCGGCAATTTTCATCAACATGTCCGGCAGGGCGCCGGTTTCTTCGCCCACTTCCACCATGCTGACGACCATCGGCGGGAACACCTTGGAGGCGGCAATCGGCGGCGCCATGTTTTCACCCTCCTTGACGGCGTCGTGAATGGTCGCCACGGCATTGCCGATGACTTCGTTGCCTATCGTTTCCTTAACAATGTTCAAGGCTTGCAACACCGGCACGCCCGCGGACATCAAGGTGCCGAGAGTGCGGGTAAAACGCGAGATGGAAGTTTTGCTAACCAGCGTGCCAAACACAGGCGCATTCAATTTGAATTTATCCAAGCCATAGGCCCCCCATTTGGTTTTGGCCAGCAACTTGATAATGATCACCAACGCCACAATGACAATGGCGACAACCGGGAAGCGGTGCACCATGGTGTCACTGGCGTCCATGACAAATTGAGTCAGCATGGGCATGCCCTTGCTGCCCATCAGGTCCGCAAAAATATCCGCGAATCTGGGCACGATGGCCGTCATCAGGAATATCAAAATGACCAAAGCCATCACCAACACCACGATGGGATACGTCATGGCGCTCTTGACCTTGCCCTTGATTTTTTCAGCCTTTTCCTGGAACTCCGCCAGACGTGCAAGCACGACATCCAACACGCCGCCGAGCTCGCCCGCCTTGACCATGTTCACGAACAAACGGTCAAAAACCTTGGGGTGCGCCGCCAAGGCTTCGGCGAAGGTGCTGCCGGACTCAATGCTCTCCGCCATTTGAATGACGGCATCGCGCAAAGCCGGGTTCTTTTCCTGTCGTTGCAGCACGCGCAACGCGCGCATCAACGGCAACCCCGCATTGACCAGCGTGGACATTTGGCGCGTGAAGGCGGTGAGTTGCTTGGGCTTCACCCGACCCTGAAGAAATTTCGGCAGGCGGATTTCCATGCTAAGCGCGCCGCCCTTGGCAGCCGCCCGCTTGGCGGGCTTGCCGCCGCCCCCGGACAACTCCTCGACCTTGGTGGGAAAATATTGCTTTTCGCGAATCCGCGAAATGGCCACCGTCTGGTTTTCCGCCTCAATTTCGCCGTGAACTTCCTTGCCCTTGGAATCCAGTGCCGTAAATTTAAACCGCGCCATGAGTTGTCTCCCTTAGGTGTACTTCAATACTTCTTCGACCGTCGTATAGCCATCCAAAATACAACGGATGCCGTCTTCCCGCAGCGTCCGCATGCCCAGCTCAACCGCCTTGTCGCGAATGACCAGCGTAGGTTTGCGCTGGTTAATCAAATCGCGGATGGGGTCCTTGATGCGCAGATATTCGTAAATGCCGCGCCGCCCCTTGTAGCCGGTTTGGTTGCAATAGGAGCAGCCGGCGCCATAGAAGAACGGGCGACCGCCCACCTGCTGCTCTGTCAGGCCCAACTGCTGCAGGATGTCCGGCGTCGGCTGATATTCCGTTTTGCAGTTCGTGCAAATGGTTCGCACCAAGCGTTGTCCCAAAATGCCCTCCAGCGTGGAAGCAATTAGGAAAGGCTCCACCCCCATGTCAATCAGTCGCGTAATCGCGCCAGCGGCATCATTGGTATGCAACGTACTGAAGACCAAGTGCCCCGTCAGCGACGCCTGAATCGCGATTTCGGACGTGTCCAGATCACGAATTTCACCGACCATGATAATGTCCGGGTCTTGACGCAGGAAGGCGCGCAGAACCTTTGAAAAAGTTACACCGATGGCCTCGTGAATCGGCACTTGCACAATGCCTTCAATGTCATATTCCACCGGCTCTTCAGCCGTGAGCAATTTATTTTCAATGGTATTCAACCGCCGCAACGCGGAATACAAAGTGGTGGTTTTCCCGGAACCGGTCGGCCCGGTCACCACAATAATGCCGTTGGGCTTGTCAATGTCATCGCAGAAATCCTGATACACATCGTCCGGCATGCCGATGTTTTCGAGGTCCAGCGAGACAACACTGCGGTCGAGTACGCGAAGCACAACACTTTCGCCAAATTGGGTGGGCAGCGTGGATACACGGAAGTCAATCATGCGCCCGGCCACCGGCAGTTGAATGCGTCCGTCTTGCGGGATGCGCCGCTCCGCGATATTCAAGCCGGAAATCACCTTCAAGCGCGAGGTAACGGGCAAGGCCAAGTGACGCGGCGGCGGAGCCATTTCATAAAGCGCGCCATCCACCCGGTAGCGAATTTTGAATTCATCCTCAAACGGCTCGAAGTGAATATCGCTGGCCCGATCTTGAACGGCCATATACAGCACAAGATTCACAAAGCGGACCACCGGGCGAGAGCTGGCCGCCGCTTCCAGAGAGGCCAGGTCTTCCATTTTCGCGCCGCTTTCCAGCAGGTCCCCCGCCCCTTCCAATTCACTTTCCAGCGAAGACAGCATGTCCTTCATGCTTTCGTCCTCGGTGCCATAATAACGCGTAATGGCGTTGGTAATTGCGCTTTCCGACGCCACCGCAATCAAGACATCCTTCGACAAGACAAAACGGATTTCGTCCAAGGTTTCCGGGCTGATGATATCCGCCGCCGCAACCGTCACGGAATGGGCGTCGGCCTCAACCGGCATGATGGAATACATGCGGGCCACACTGCCGGGAACGGCCTGCAACGTTTCGACAGGCACGCTCATATGCTCCAGGTCCACCCGTTCCGCGCCCTGTACGCGGGCAATTAAATCCAGCCCCTGCTCTTCGGTAATCAACCCTAGTTCCTGAGCCAGCACACGAACCGGTTTCCCGGAACGTTCGCGCTCATCCATCAGTTCGAGGGCCTGTGATTCTTCAACCAGCCCGCTCCGAACCAGTTCTTCCAAAAAAATGTCATTATATTCGACCATTGCCTTTGCCCTGCCTATGGCTGTACCGCCTTGATTTGCTGCATCATTTCTTCCGTATCCTGCGCCTTGGTCACCAAATCCTCATACGAAATCTTGCCGGCCCGCCACAGTTCCAGCAAATGGCTGTCGAGTGTCTGCATGCCCCACTTCGCGCCGGTTTGCAGGTCCGAGGTAATCCGGAACGTCTTGTTGTCGCGAATCAGCGCGCGAATGGAAGGCGTGGCAATCATAATTTCGAATGCCGCGATGCGCCCGGGGACATCCTTGCGCGGCAGCAGAATCTGAGAAATAACCGCCACAATGCTGGTGGACAACTGCGTGCGCACCTGTTCCTGCTGGTTGGTCGGGAAGGCATCCACGATTCGATCCACGGTGCGCGCCGCGCCGGTGGTGTGCAGCGTGGCAAAAACCAAGTGGCCCGTTTCCGCCGCGGTGATGGCGGCTTCCATGGTTTCCAAGTCGCGCATTTCACCCACCAGAATGACATCGGGGTCCTGACGCAACGCGCGGCGCAGGGCCTCTTTGAACGTGGGCACATCCACCCCGATTTCCCGCTGCGTCACCACGGACTTTTGATGAGTGTGATAGTATTCCACCGGGTCTTCAATCGTGATGATATGGCAGTCGCGCTCCTGATTAATGATATTGAGCATGCTCGCCAGCGTCGTGGTTTTGCCGGAGCCGGTCGGCCCCGTCACCAAAATCAACCCGCGCGGCTTGAACAGCAGGTCACGGGTCTGCGGCGGCAGGCCAATCTCCTCCAGCGTCAGCATCTTCGAAGGAATCTGGCGCAGCACAATGCCGACATGCCCCTTTTGGCGGAAAATACTCACGCGGAATCGCGCCATTTCGCCAAAGCCGAAGCCGAAGTCTGAACCGCCCTGCTCATCCAAGAGCTTAATGTGGTGCTCCGGCGCAAAACTGTGGAGCAGGCGCTCCGTATCCTCGGGCCTCAGCGGTTCGGCATCCAGTGGCGCCAGAGAGCCATGAATGCGCATAATCGGCGGCAATCCAACTGCCAAGTGCAAGTCGGACGCCCCCTCTTGGACGGCCAATTCCAACAGGTCATCCATCTGAATTTCGCTGGCGCGCAAAGTACTCATCAGTCTGCATCTCCCATAGTCACGCGGAGGACTTCCTCCAAAGTCGTAAGCCCCGCAACCACCTTGCGCAGGCCATCTTCGCGCAGCGTCCGCATACCCAACTCTCTTGCGCGCCCGCGCAGCTCCGCCGCCCCGACCTTTTCAAAAATCAAGTGGCGCACCTGGTCATCAATCTGGAAAATCTCATAAATGCCCATTCGCCCGCGATAACCGGTGAAGGTGCAATCCGGGCAGCCCTTGCCATGGAACAATTGCGCCTGAGCCAAGTGCTTGGCCGCCGGCCCCAGCAGACGCAACTCGCTCTCCTTGGGCTCGTAGGGCTCTTTGCATTTGTCGCAAATTTTACGCACCAGACGTTGCGCCATGATTGCGCGCGTCGAAGACGCCACCAGGAAAGGCTTGACGCCGATGTCAATCAAGCGCGTCACGGCGCTGGGCGCGTCGTTGGTATGCAGGGTGCTGAACACCAAGTGACCGGTCAGCGAGGCATTCACCGCAATTTCAGCGGTCTCCAAGTCGCGAATTTCACCAATCATGATGATGTTGGGCGCCTGACGCAGAATGGACCGCAGAGCGGCGGCAAAAGTCATGCCAATTTCCGCCCGCACCTGCACCTGATTAATCCCGCTCATTTGGTATTCCACGGGGTCTTCCACCGTGATGATTTTGCGGTCCGGCTTGTTGATGGTGTTCAAGCAGGCGTACAGGGTGGTGGTTTTGCCGGATCCGGTCGGCCCCGTCACCAAAATGATGCCGTCGGAAAGGCCAATCAGTCGTTCAAAAACCTGTTGGTCATCGGCAAAGAACCCCAACTGCGGCAATCCGAGGGCGATGCCGGCCTTGTCCAAAATACGCATGACGATGCTTTCGCCGTGGTTCGTCGGGATGGACGACACGCGCAAGTCAAGGTCGCGGCCCATCACATTGATTTGGATGCGCCCATCTTGAGGAACGCGCTTTTCCGCGATGCTCATATTGGCCATGATTTTCACACGGCTGAGAATAGCCGACTGCAGGCGCTTGGGCGGGCTGTCCACTTCGTGCAGCACCCCGTCAATGCGATAGCGCACACGGAACTTTTTCGCCATCGGCTCCAGGTGAATATCGCTCGCCCGGCTGCGGAACGCTTCCATGATAATCAGGCTAACCAGCTTGATGATGGGCGCATCCGACTCCGAAACATCGGCATCTGCCACCAATTGCTGTTGGACTTCCTCCGGCAACGCCAGCGTCCCTTCGGTGATTTCCTGCAACATGCCTTCGACGGCGCCCGTGGCGCGGCCATAGTAGTTGGCGATGGCCTTTTCCACTTCCTCGGGCAGCGCCACCACGCCTTCCACGTTCGTCTTCAGCACATAGCGCAGGCCGTCAAGCGTATCCACATCCAGCGGATCGCCCATGGCCACCGTCAACACGTTGTCGTTCTTGAAAACCGGAATGACCTTGTAGCGCTGGGCAACATCCGCCGGCACCATGTCGCGCACCTCGGTGGGAATTTCCATGCCCTGCAGGCTAATCATTTCCATCCCGAACTGCGCGGCCAGCGTCTTCAGCATGTCCGTCTTCGAAACCCCCGTTTCGCGCGCCAAAACCTCCATGATGGCTTCATCCTCGGCAACGGCTGTCTGACGGGCCGTGACGGCCTGCTCCCGCGTAATCAGCCCAACGTTCTCAAGGATTTCCAGAATATAGTCGTCGTTCGAGGTCAAGTGAAAGCTCCTTCAGCAATTTGGCACACTACAGGATATGGCCTGATTTCTTGTCGTGTCCGGCATGATGGCTGGTAAAGTACCCCTGCCAGCCGCTTGAAAGCAAGCCTCTATTTGGTCCGCGAACCCGCAACCGCTTGGCATTCAGCAGGTTGGCCGGTCGGCGCGGCGGGCAACGCTACGCGCCAAGAGCTTCCGCCACCACACGCCCCGCCGGCGCCACATGTTGCGGCCCGGCCAATGCGCGTTCCACCGCATCCAGACCCGCCAACTGCGTCGCGCGCTCAGGCGTATTCCCCAGCAGTCGCTCCACCGCGTCGGCCATCTTTTCGGGTTGCGCATCGCCCTGAATGAATTCAGGACACAACTCACGCCCCGCAATCAGATTCACGATGCCGAGAAAGCGCACCCGAATCAGCATGCGCCCCAGCCAATAGGTAGGCCACGCCGCGCGGTAAACAACAATATGGGGGCATTTCAGCAGGGCCGTCTCCATCGTGGCCGTGCCGGAGCAAACCATGGCCGCGCGCGCCTGACGCACCACGTCGCGCATTTGGCCCTCCACCACACCCAAGGCCGTTCGTTCATCCGCCGGCAACACGGCCAGTTGCTGCTCAATCTGCGCCTTTATTTCCGGCCCCGCCGCCGGAATCATAAACGCCGTTTGCGGATCGCGCCGCCGCAACTCGCGCGCCGCCGCCAGCATCGGCGGCAGCACGCGCTTGATTTCCTGCCGCCGACTGCCCGGCAAAATCGCCACCCGCCGCGCGCCGGGCGGCCAAGCCAGTTCCGGCGATGGCGACGCCAGCGTATCCGCCACGGAAGCCACCAGCGGATGCCCCGTGAATACCGTCTTCAGGCCGGTCCCCGCGAACACCTCCACCTCAAACGGAAAGATGACCATCAACAAATCAATCAACCTCGCCATCTTGCCAATCCGGCTGCGGTGCCAGGCCCACACCTGCGGGCTGATGTAATAATAAACGGGAATTCCGTGCCTCTTCGCCGCCGCCGCCAGGCGCAAATTGAAGCCGGGATAATCCACCAGCAAAAGCGCATCCGGTCGTTCCTCGACCAGCAGACGGCTCATCTGCCGGAACACGCGGCGAAAGAAGCTGATGCGCGCCAGGACTTCCGCTAATCCCAGAACGGCCATATCCTTCACATCCACCACCGTCCTCACGCCCTCGCGCCGCATCGCCTCGCCGCCAATGCCAAAGCACTCCACATCCCCCCGCGCCTCGCGCAGCTCACGCACCAGCCCCGCCGCATGCTGATCGCCGGACATCTCGCCGGCCACAATCATCAATTTTTTCATGCGTGCCCCCGCATCAAGATGGCCCGCGCCGGATGCTTTGGTGAATCGCCACCGCCAATTTCAGCGCTTCCGCGGCATGTTCGCCGCTCACCACCGGCTCCGACCGATTGCGCACGCAGTCCACAAACGCCCGCAACTCCAATGCCAGCGGCTCGCCCTTGTGAATCGGAATTTCCTTTTGCTCGATCCTCAGCCGTTTCTTGCGCAAAATTTTTCCGGTTTGCTCCTGATAATCCAGCGACACATACGCATCCGGCAAAAACATGCGGATTTTACGCTGTTTTTCCATGCTGATGCGGCTGGCGGTCACGTTGGCGATGCAACCATTTTCAAATTGCAACCGCACGTTGGCGATGTCTTCGCTCTTGCTCAAAATAGGCACGCCCACCGCCCGAATATCCTTCACCTGCGACTGCACCAAATGCAAAATTATTTCCAAATCGTGAATCATCAAATCCAGAATCACGCTCACTTCGGTTCCCCGCGGCAACAACCCGAAACGCGGCGGCGGATACGGCGCAATCCGCAACGCCTCCACATACAGCGGCTTTTGCTTCGCGGGATTCACCACGGACAACACCGGGTTGAATCGCTCCACATGCCCCACCTGAAGAATCACGCCATGCTTTTGCGCCAAATCCACCAGTTCCTCGGCTTCTTTCGTAGTGGCCGCAATCGGTTTTTCCACCAGCACATGCCGCCCCTGCTCAATCACGGCGCCCGCCACCGCCCGATGTTTGTCCGTCGGCACCACGATATTCAACGCATCGGTCGCCGCGGCCAATTCCTTCACCGATTTGAAAACTTTTGTGTGATAGCGTTCGGCAATTTCCTTGGCGCGCCGCCGGTCGGAATCGTACACCCCCACCAACTCCACATCCGGCATTTCCGAATAAATTCGCGCGTGCCACTGACCCAGGCTGCCCACGCCGACCACGCCGGTGCGAATGGGTTTAACGGTTGTTTTCATTGTCTCTCTGCTCCGCCGATTCCCCGGCCAGCCGCGCCACATCAAACCCGGTGAAGGCGATATTCAGCCGGTCCGCTTCCGCGATCAGCTTTTCCCGTTCCAGCAAAATCGTTCGCCCGGCCTCAACCGCCAAACACGAAATTTTTGCCTTTCGTAAAATTCGAAAGGTTTGCATCCCGATAACAGGAATATCAAACCGCATGTCGTGGCCGAGTTTCGCCACCTTGACCACCACCGCGCCGGGCCCGCCCAGCCGCCCCGCGCGCAAAATGGTTTCATCCGTCCCCTCAAAGCCCTCCACCGCCAGAATGGTGCCCTCCTTCACCACCACCGTTTGCCCGATTTCCAGCCCGCTGGTCGTCTTGGCCACCTTCGCGCCCAAACGAATATCCGCCAGCTCGCGTTCATCGGGCGCGCGCCGGCTCATCAGCGCCGCCGGCGGCATTTCCGTCTCCATAAACCGATACGCCGGCAGCAGTTTCGCGCCAATCGTCTGCAGCTCGCTGATGACGGCCCCAAAAATCGTATGCGCGTTTCGCTGCTTCAGGGTTTTCATAATCTGCAGCGCGCGGCTGTCCAGCCGCAAGCTGAACAGGCGCGTCGGCTTGATTTGGCCCGCCATCACCAGATGGACAATCCCCCGCGACTGCACCGCATCCAGCAACGCGCTTATTCGCCCCAGACGCAGCCAGACCACCTCATCCGCATACTTGCTGATAATCCGTTCCGTTTCGCCCCTGAAGGCAAACGCAACAATTCGCCGCACTCCCTGCGCCCGCGCGGAGCGCGCCAATTGCCAGGGATACGACCCCAAACCGGCGATAATGCCGAGAGTCTCGGGGATTTCAACGTCCAAAGGCTCGTTGTTGGACACTGGCTCTGCCATGTCCCGCGCGCGAATCTTTTACTTGCCCAGCGCGTTAGACACGGCAAACACCAAATCCTGGCCGTGCAAATCGCGCGCCAGCACCACGCCGTTCGGGTCCAGCAGATAGCTCGTGGTGGCGCCAAAAATGCCCAGCGGCCGCGTCAGCGCGGGCGCCCCGGCCACCACAGGCCACGACAGACCCAAGGCATCCAGACCCGCCGCATTCGGCTCCAGGCAAATGCTGACCACTTCAAAGCCGGAATCATAGTAGCGGTTGCGCAAGTCCCGAACCACCGGCAGATTCTCTTCCCAGACCTTCCAGCCGCGCGCGAAGAAATCCACCAGCACCACCTTGCCGCGCAAACTCGACAGCGTAAAGGTGTTGCCATAAATATCGGTCAATGTCGCATCGGGAAAAACGACGCCCGGCGCGCTCTTGGCGCGCACCACCGCCTTTTCCATGATGGTTTCCGGCAGCGAATCGCCACCCGTCGCGCGCGGACGCGCCACCAGCAGCGGATCGCCGGGCTGCGTCATGCCCGACCAGGAATACGGCTTGGGATTGTAGTATTTGCTCGCTTTATACGCGGCCAGCACGGCCTCCACGGCTGCGGCATCACCCGCCTCCGCCTGAACTTCGGCCTCCTTCACATACAACTGGGAAGCATCCACATCCTTCATCTTGGCCACTTGCTTGCGCGCCGCCTGCAGGGTCTCCACGGCTTCGGGGTGCCGCCGGCGCATATCGCTCAACACCATCGCCTTGATGACCGCCGCCTTCACGATGGCATTGCCATCCTTGCGCTCCGCCGCGTCGCTCACCAGCGCCTGAATGCTGTCATCAATCTCCGCCCATTCCTTGGCGGAATAATAGCCATGCCCCATGCTTTGCAATTTGCTCAGCACCGCATTGTATTTGCTGTCAAACGACTGCGCATCCTGCGCCCCCGCCACGCCGGCCAGCACGGCCATCATCAAAACGCCAATCAAGAATTTCCGCATCATTGCTACCTCCAAAAATTTCATCTCATTGTGCCGCATCCAGCGGGAAAGACAATTCTTTTTGCATCGCCCGACCGTTCAGCCCAACCATCTCCTATCGCCGCCGACGGGCAGAGCCGCCACGACCGCCGCGACCGCCGCGCGGCGGCCCGCCCCGTCGCGGCCCGCTGCGTCGCCCGCCCGCCCCGCCAGCAGGCGCGCGCGACCGACGACGCTTTTTCTCCAGCATCGGCTTGGGCAGCGGCGTCAGCCACTCCTCGGGGGGCGGCACGCATTGAAGCGGTTGATTCATATATTCCTCAATCGCCGCGATGTAATAGCTGTCTATTTCGTCGGCAAACGTGATGGAAATACCCTTCTCGCCCACCCGCCCGGTTCGTCCGATGCGGTGAACATAGTCCTCGGCCTGCTCCGGGATGTTGAAGTTGATAATCAAATCAATCCCGTCAATGTGCAACCCGCGCCCGGCAACATCCGTGGCCACCAGAATCGGCACCCCCCCCGAGCGGAAATTTTCCAGCACCGCAATCCGCTTGTGCTGCTCAACCGCGCCCGAGAGCAAAGCGACATCCAGCCCCTGATGGCGCAAATTATCGCACAACAACTCCGTGGTATCGCGCCGATTGCCAAACAAAATAACACGCGCCGGCTCCAGCAGGCGCAAAATGTTGTACGCAATGGTAAATTTCTGGTCTTGCGTAACAATATACACCCGCTGGTCAATCGTCTCGGCGGCCACACGCTCCGGCTCAATTTCCACGGTGACCGGCTGATGCATCCACTGCGAAGCCAGGCGTGTCACTTCCGGCGTCAACGTGGCGCTGAAAAGCATGGTCTGCCGGTTTTCCTTCCGCGGGCAGCCATAAACAATGCGGCGCATATCGGGAATAAAGCCCATATCCAGCATGCGGTCGGCCTCATCAATCACAAGAATTTCCACCTTGGAAAAATCCACATCCTGCCGCTGGCGAAAATCCAACAAACGCCCCGGCGTCGCCACCACAATATCCACATACTTGTTGCGCAAAACAGAACGCTGCTCCTGCAAATCCATGCCGCCATAAACCGCCAGCGTCTCCAAACCCGTGTACTTGCCCAAATCTTCGGCATCACGGGCAATCTGCAAGCACAGCTCCCGCGTCGGCGCCAAAATCAGCGCGCGCGGATACCCCTTGCGACGGTCCGACACCGCCGGACGCTCCAGAAACTGCTTAAAGATGGCTAGCAAAAACGCCGCCGTCTTCCCCGTACCCGTTTGCGCGCGGCCGCACACATTGGCCCCCTCCAGCGCCAGAGGCAGCGCCTGCGCCTGAATCGGCGTGCAATAGCGGAAATCAACATCCGACAACGCATGCAAAATCTCATCCGGCAGCCCAATCAGGTCCAGAAAGCGTGTTTTGCCCTCCTGCGGCGGCACCTGATAATCAGCAGGGTCCCAAGGTGTCACCTCCCGCTGCCCCCCCCTTCCCCCGCCCCGGCGCCCCTGCGCTTGAGACGGCTTGCCCCGCTTTTTAGACTTCCGGCTCCGCCAAACCTCAGCCTTCACGCCGGCCGACTGCTTGGGACCATCCACAAAACGCGGCCCGCGGGCGGGAGCATTCTTCGGCTTGCGCGATTGTTTGGGTTTGGGGACGCTGGCCGGCACCGCCGACGCAGACGCGGCCTTGCGCGGCCCATTAAATAAGGCTTTGACTCGTTGAATAAATGTCATGAATGGAATCCGATTGGGTCGTTATGTTTATGGTCTGTAGAAATACAAAAAAATCCCCGCTTTGCCGGTGGGACACTCTCCTGACCTTACGTGAGTAAGGTGGGAACCCGTCAATTGTTTACCGGGCCGTTTGGCGAACCGCACAGCCCGTCCGCAACCGAACACTAGCTCCCGATGGGTTTTAATGTTGGGTAGGAGAATGAAGCCCCTGCCGCGCAAAGCAGGGAAAATCTAAAGGGATTTCTCAAAGAGCACTTCTACGCTCCTAACGTACCATCTCCCGCCACCCATCGCAACCCCAAATCCCCGGCTTCAAACCAGATTGCCGTTGGAATCGTACCCGAAGGCAACGTTTTCCGCGCCGGACACGCGGTTGGTCAACTGGTTCAATGCGTCGTAGGCGTTATCGGAGCGGTTGTTGGCGTTGATGGATGATAACGGACATTGTGAGTTCCCATAAAGTGGTAAACAAAAATATACCCGGCCAGAATGACGGCATATACGAGCAACCCTTGACATTTGATCCTTACCGCGAAAACGGAACAACCCAAAGCCCCCAATAGCAGAATCCACCTGCAAGCCTGAACCGCTGTATTCAGTTTCATGCTCGCGACAGGAGTGAAGAACGAGTAAAGGGTGGGCAAAAGCGCAAGAATAAAAAGAAACGAAACCACAAGAAAAGCGGTATGTTTAGCTTTCATCATGCACTCTATTTTGAGGGGTTGTTTTGACGGTTTTGATGCGACCAACATCTTTGATTGGATACGACGTTAGGAACCCAAGAGCTTCAACGCATATGGCAACAAAACTAACAGTGTGACCTGAACGGTTAAAATCAGTAGCAAGGCAACCAGCGTTTGCCACTTTGTTTTCCTAATGCGCTTGCGCAAGGCCAGCGCCAAAGGCATGACCATGATCAACCCCGCCGCTGAAACAATCGCGCCAGATGAATCAAGCGCAGGCCATACGAGAAACCCGTAAATCAAAGAGAGGCTTATCCACGATAACCAAAAGTTCTTCATAACGCCACCAAGGAAGTTTTTTTAATAAAAAAGAATTGGATGCGTTTCCCTGAAATCATCTGGACTCCCAACTTGGACTTCAGTGTTCCAGTCAATCCACGGAATGATTGTATACCATTCATGGAAGGCATCAATAGTAAATGGCTGGCCTATATCTTCTTTTATCCACGGTGCGGGCCTGACCTCAACGACATGGTGATTGCCATAAGTAAAATATGTATTCTCAATACCAAAAACCGCACCACCAAGGATGTTAAAAGACCATTCGCTGAATTCCTCCCTTCCGCTCAAATATGTGACAAGAGCCATCGCTTGTTGTCCACACTGATTGAATGGCGTCCAAGTTGGACTTGTAGCATTCCATTCATTTGCTGCATTAACTATATTCTGTTGCGCTGAATTCAAGCGAGACTCTAGGCCAAGCGGATCTATAAACACACTCGGCGCACCATTGGCGTAGGCATACAGATTATATCCGCCATTCAGCCCTATTGGATCGGTCTGGAGGAAGCGCATGAGGTTGGCGTCATAGGCGCGGTGGCGGGTGTACGTAGTCGTCATGTCACTGACATTGCGCGGGCATCTCATCGGCAGGCGACATCCGCATCAAAATGTTTGTAGGGGATTCGCCCGACCAGTTGCTCGTTCAACGCTGCTTCGTACTTAGCAATACGGGGGTCGAGAATAGCCAGGAAATGGCCGTTATCGGAAACGACGTAATCGGGAGATAACCACAGGAAGCGAATTTTCCTGGCGGTAGTCTCGGCATCCCACACGGCACGGCCCTTCGAATCCATCTTCCACTGACAGAACTCCTGAATACTGGAGGAAAGAGAACCATGGGCCTCTGAAAACGCGGCAAGATCACGCACAAAAGCGAAAGCATTCTCCGCCTGTGCGTGTCTTCGATCGCTGACCAGCCCCCATGCAACGAGCAAAACTGCAACGAGGACAAACACTGCAACGGAAATTCTAGAAGCCTTAAGAGGTGTCATTATTTGGTTCGCAACATGTATTCGATGATTAGGCCAATTCCGGTAAGCGCGAGAATCCCAGATATGGGAATTGCCCAAAAAATAGGCGATTGTGTTCGCCAAAAAATTAAAGCTGACCCGACCGATAACAGCACAAGAAAGCAGCCGGAAAGGAAAACCATCTTTCTATTGTCCACAATAATCCCAAAGCTGAGTAAAAGACATAATAGTAAAAGTAATAACGACAGTCCCCCTCCGGATCGAAAGACAGCCTCTCTGAGCAGAAAGAGCATGATAAATATCATTATTGAAATAGATACAATGTGAAGTAATTGTTTCTTCATGTTGCAGTCTCTTCTCTATGGACAAGTCGCCTGTCGGTTCATTGAATCAAGGTAGCCGGCAGTGTAGCCAGATGAAATATACGGCACACTTTCATCATCCATCATGGATTCTCCATATTCTTGCCCAATGAGGCCCATGGTTATATTACCCACAACCGCATAAACAACCCCTCCTGCATACATACCAGTTAGAACGCTCAACGAATTCGCATATCCGGCATTTCCTTCGAGAGTATTTGGGAGCTCCATTTAGCCGCCACCCCAACCACTACATCAGTTCCATCTAAACGGAAGAGGTCCAACCCATTTTTGGCCGCATGCATTGGCTTTAACAGGTGCCAAGGAACGAGTACGGCTGGCATTGTTATGGAAAGCGGGAATATTGGTTGCAAATATAAGCCCTCGTCTCCAATCCCGATTTTCATGGTCGCATTGAATTGAAATCCATTTATAATTGCATGATTAAAGTAACTAATCTTGAAGGGTGAAGATGCCGGGGGCGAATTGGAGGCACCTACCAGAGTATGCCATCGCGACAACTGATTCATACTAACAGTCGCGGCAACAATGATAAATATAAAAACGAATGGTATCGTATAAATCATTTGCATGGTTTTTGATCCTGCTTGCTACTAAACATCCAATTCCAGACCGTATTTATGTAGTTAGGCACACTGATGAACGGCCTTGTTATGCGCGCATTCATGGCTTCATGCTCAACAACATTAGTACAACGAACAGCAACATCAATGGGGATAAAATTAAAAGCACACGAAATGGCCCTTTCGACAAGCGCCGATTCAAAAAAAAGTAAGCTGTATTTAGGAAGATTAATGCCACCAGATAACAGGCAAGGAATCGCCCGCCATCCATAACTAAAAGCCCTAGGAATAACCCGAGCAGTTGGAGTAATAGAAATACTCGGTCAGATGCCATTTGAATTCCTCTTGTTCACATCTCCAATGCTTGGGAGTTAACCCGATTTTGGACGGCAAGGCAATGACAGGGTGACAGAGACCACTATCCAGAGCAATGCGATTACTCTCGCGGGCAGGCCGATGATATAGATACCTTTGTAGGGCACAATAATTTCGCCAGAAATCAACCACCACAGCCCGACAATCAAGTCAAGTGGCCAATTTCACCAAACCGTATGTAATGAAATTGGACACAATGAGCCATGCAAACGCAGCAAGGTAAAGATTCCTGCATGCAGATTCCTGTAAGTCAGCTTTTGTATTTCTTAAGATTCGCCGTGCAAAGTAGTCGCCTGCTAATCTGAATGAGACAGCGTTGATGATGCCTGCACATAATCCTATCGCTACCCCCATCCAT
>Ga0255346_1002547_pt1 | contig 22839 bp, 23 predicted proteins | sample wastewater_treat_FD_194410 | JGI IMG/M metagenome (GOLD analysis project Ga0255346, IMG submission 194410) | Wastewater microbial communities from Lulu Island WWTP, Vancouver, Canada - plant22 | ecosystem: Engineered > WWTP > Wastewater > Unclassified | place: Canada: Vancouver, British Columbia... | reverse complement strand
GTTTATTGATATTAATTTACTCATGATAATAAACCTATTTTACTATAACCAGGTAGTTGTTAATAGTTACGTTTAAATGCTTGTTTTAATCACATTCTCATCCCTGTCCAAACAAAAACAACCACAAAACCTAAAGGCCTTGTGGCTGCTTTTGTGGCTGGGGGACAGGGATTCGGTCACGCATAAAATTCTGCTGAATTTTTGCGCGACCCCGGCTCAGCGCCGTCGCGCCTCCGCCATTCGAATCCCGTTTAATCCAAAACAAGTAAATTGTCAACCAACCTAAAAGGTTGATTGCCAAATTACTGGCTGAACATACGAATCTAGAACCATTTTGTTCTCTGGGCTAGAAATGAGACAAATGAGACAGTATAAAAAGGGGTCTTATTGGTATAGTGTCTTATCCTTAAGAATTTTTCTAAGACCATCAAGAGCAAGTGGGTGGCACTCCCTAAATTTTCTACCTGATTGACATGGACACTTTGTATGTCCTCTAACCGTCTTTTTCTTGTTTACTGCAAGGTTTTTATATTTTTCCCAGTCGTGTCGTTCTTCAAGAGCTTTCATGTAAATTTGCCAAGTTTTTTTACTGCCAGCTTCTTCTAAATAATCTTCAAATATACCCATAGTTCCATGACTGAACTCTCCCCAAGGCCACTCCTGATACTTTTCAAAATAGCTTTGTGCGTAAAAGAAATCAATTATATAGGTATCTATATATTCAAACAGACTTATATTTTCTTCCAATATCTTTAGCTCTGTAGGTCTAGTAAAAAGACAAACAGTCTTATCTGGATTAACATGTAAATCAGCAAGCGTTTTAATCTGGTAGGTTTTTTGAACCCCTGATATTCTATTTCCCGTTTCAATAACTTTTGGAAGTGTACTATTTTTCGCCGTATTAAGTTCAATTTTAATCTCATAGGCGTCCTCTATGTAATACTTACTACGTTTATCAGCATTGGGGTTTTGAATTCTTTGTCGTGTACTTGGGATATACAGAACTTTAAAAATTAAGTGCCCACTAATTTCATTATCAATATTATTGAATGAAAGTAACGGTTGATTATCTCTCAGATATCTTACTATTTCTGCTTCAGTTGGAATTTTCACACCATGGTCCTCTAGGTGATGTATTAATTGTTTTACTTGGTGTGTTGGTTTTTGTTTCCGGTAGGGGAAATTCTTGTCCAAACACTTTTTTCCACAGAACTGAAGACTCTAGATCGCTATTAGTACGTAGTGCCTCTTTTGCTGTATCCAAGCTATCTTTTGTGCGGTCTATAAAGTATTTGAACTCTGATTCTGTCATTGATGTGCTTATATTTTTATTAGGGATTCCTACATCAGGTATTTCGGGTACTCCCTCCAGATCCTCGTATTCAAACAAGAACTTTTCCAGTGTTGCAACGAAATGTGTGGCATAAGTTTGCAGAGAATTATTAAAGTTATAGCCTGTGATCATTTCCAAGAAAAATCCCTTAGGTTGTTTTTTATGATCCACCGTATTTTGTAGGCCATACTGATATTCCCACCAATGCTTAATAATTTTAACTAAAGGCACAAATTGACCGCCTGAGCTACCTTCACTGTTTAATTCAGATGTAAACTTGATATGGGCCTCGGGATTACTTAATATCCATGTGTTTTGTTCTCTATCTGGGACATATAATTGTGTAGTATTTCTGGGCACCCTAACAGCGGGTATAACATCTAAAGTTAATTTAGAATTGCTATTGGGCAAAGGTCTATCCACCCTAATAGATCTTCGTTGATATTCTAAATATTCAGCTGTCCCATAGAACCCTTTTAGAGCTTTTTTTAATTCCTTAATTATCTTAGTTGGGGACTTATATGTATCATCAATATCCAAGTCAAAAATGATTACAATATCAACGTCCTTAATGGTACCAATTGCTGTTTGTCTTTTATAAGATCCATAAAGAAAAGTTTCCCTCACAATATCTTTAAGATCAGATTCCGTTTCTAGATATTTTCGCAGGGGATTGTGAGCATCCTGCGCTAGTGCTTTCGCATCAACAGATGGCTCTATATTTGTTAAAAATTTTTTAAATAAATTTTGTGCTTCTGGCATAATATTCTCCTTGTGTTTAAACTAAATTAACTTAATGTACCTCCCTTTTCATAAACATTTTTCTCTTTATTCCAGTAGTAGACATTCAAAGGTTTAATTGCATTTAAATGCCAACCTATTAGTATTGCTAAGCCGGCCGGTATTGCACCGAAGAAATTTATTTCGTTAATATCAGAATTATTCGATATTAGTTTAATTTTTTGTGCAATAGATTTTGCTACCGCTAATGCATGTGCTGCAGACTCAATAGAATTTCCCTCAACACCATAAGAAAGGATAAATTTTGAATTACTATTCACTGATTCAAGGTAAGTTTTTACATCATCTGTTATGTTTCTTGAAATATTTAAGACTATTGAAACATCGGTAGCCTTGGGGTTTATAATTACAGGTAGATTTTCACTTACTCTAGGATTTACCCAAGGTAAATCCCAACTTTTCCATATCTGATTACCTCCTGATATCACGCGCAGTCTATAGTTGCTTACTTTATTGAATACATACCCAAATAAGAAACCAAATGCAATTCTAGCGTTAAAGAAAACGGTCAAATCTTTAGATATATTATTATTACTAAGATCCCTCTTTAAATTTACTAGGATATCTCCAACTTCCTTGAAATTTTCTGGAATAAGAAGGTCAACATCAGTTATATTTTTAAAATTTGTATCCTCAAAAGAACTTATACCAAGCTTTAAATCATAAGGTGATTCGAAAGGGATGTTTTGTAGATTTGTCTTTATCAATTCATCCAAATCATCAGTTGTAAAAGGATATTCTATAGTACTTATTTTAAATGGTGTTTTAAAATTTGTTATGTCTGTAGCTCTCTCAATTGGAAACAACCGACTAAAATACTTGTACAAAATGTCGGGATAATCACCCAGTTCTCTACAAATATCTTCCCAAAAATGAATAAAAACGGGGTACGTCTCTTCAGCCTTACGTTTCTTACATTGTTCTAAAACGTGAGAGATTATCTTGTTATCATTGTCATTTGAGGCACTAGTATAAATGTGGTACTCATCAATCTGTGGAGAGAAGTTTTCTGATTTAGATATTTCGGCATCAATATCATTTACGGTTATTTTACCTTTGGGATCACTATGATTTTTGCTTTGAAGAGCAATAATTTTATTTTCAACAATACCCACCGTATCCACACCAAATTGTTCTTGGCCTTTCTTGCCATATTTTTGGAAATGGTTAAAGTTGTAACGTCTGCAGGAAAGATCTGTGACTAAATCCTCAAAAACTTTTTCATCCTTTGGTTTAGGCAAAACAAATTCTTGCATTAATGTTTTTTGTCCTTTGGGGGCATTGGATCGTTGCCTGGTTTTACAGTATCCGAATCTCTAATAGTTCCATCGGGTCTATGAATTCTTACTTCACCTCCGCCTGAATTTGATGATAATTTTTTTGCTGCTTTCTCAGCTTCTTTTTGAGTAGGGTATATACCACTTGCTCTAGATGAATTCTCTTTTTTTGCTTTATAGCCGTCTTTTCTGTTTCCAGAAACATGATAATTTGCCATTTCTTTTTTTCCTAAAATAAATACAAAAACCCCTGATTTTGTATCAAGGGCATTACATTATTTTTAACAAAAAATTTCTTTGATGTCAACATATGTGATACAATACACGGTACACTTATGTCTACCAAGAATTTAGATTCAAAACTTAATAAAATTTGGTCTTTTATATACGAGTATCAGATGGAGCACGGTTACTCACCAACATATAATGAGATTGGCGTTGCTGCTAAGCTTAAATCAAAGAGAGGTGTTAGCTTGCAACTAGAAAAACTTGAAGACTTGGGTCTTATTGCACGAGATAAGAATGCACGCAGGGCGATTAAGGTTTTGAAAACTCCAGACTTTTCCAATTCAAGTGCTGCTTCAGTCCCTTTACCCGTTCTTGGAGAAGTTGTTGCAGGAGAACCAAAATATGCAGAGGAAACTCCCGAAGGTTATGTATCAGTTTCTCTTGCAGAGACTAGGGGTACAAGTGAAGCATTTTTACTCAGAATAGTTGGTGACAGTATGAGTAAAAAGAATTTTAAAACTGGAGACTTTGCAATTGTGGTTCCACAGTCCATAGCTTCTAATGGGGATATTGTTATTGCATATAACCCTGATACTGAGTCAGCAACGATGAAAAGATTTCAACGTGTAGACGATTATATAATTCTAATACCAGAAAGTTTTAATCCTAAATATTCGCCTATTGTTGGTAAAGATTTCATAATACAAGGGAAAGTTGTTGGTAGGATACCTGCTGATGAAGCTGTTTTTTTAGAAGATTAGTTTTTCCTTAACTTAGAGTGCTTCTTCAAAAACTCCTTGTTATCTTTCAGCATATAAACTTTAAAATAGATCCATCCCGCCGAATTTTTTAATTCACGAACCTTTAAAAAGCCTTCCCTAACGTATTTACCTCGCGTTGCTGGGTGTACTCCATAATCGTCTTTCATTTGCCAATCCGCAATCCACTGATTGTCGTTGTCGTGAGCACTTTTTAGATCTTTAGGTATAACACCTGCTTTAATGTTATTCCAACAGTCTACGCACCTCTGTCCATATTGGTTCCACCAAATCTTATTACCTTGGTGGGATCTTTTGCAAATACTGCAATCGTAGGGACCTTCTGATGCACTAAGAAAAAATCCATCTGGTTCTTTTTCTAGCCTACGCTTCCGAACTCTATCAATTCCCTCCATTTTTCCAAACAGGCGTGCCAACTGTACCATATTGTTGCTCGCATACTTTGTGTATTTTTCTGAATCTACTTTGGATTGAGGTTTGTTCTCTTTTTTACCTGCAAGCTTGAGCATGTCTTCCTCTTGTTCATAGCCTTTTAATCTTCCCTGTAGATAACCAAGTCTATAACTAACACCACTCATTAAACGCCAGTTAGTATCTTTTAATGCATTTTTAAGTATTTCCTCTAATTCTTGTGAGCTATCCCTACTTGTTCTTTCAGAATTTGGATCTTGAACAGAGAACGGTATTATTACGTATTGCCCAATTTCGGGTTTTTCAAAAGCTAGTTTTGTATAGTTAGCCTTGTTAGTTACTTTAGTTATTAACGTTTCTAATTCTGGAATTGTTGTTTTCTGTAGTTTTAGGGAGTCTGCATATGCTTGGTTATCATATTTTTGAATTTCTTCTTCATGAACAACATTTGCAACTTCCAGTGCCTCCATCATTTCTATACGCTTATTGCCTTCTTTTCCTTCTAAACAGAACTCCGATCTATATTTCTCGAGTAGTTTTTTATCCTTTAATTCCTTTTCCTTCTGCTCTTTCCTCCACTTTTCGTGATTATCAATTTCCTCTTTTCTGTAGTCACATGATTTACACTTGGTAATCCACTTACTAACTTTTCCTATTTTCTCGTGAGAATACGTTATCTCCCCATCGCATTTAGGACATAGGCGTGCCTTTGTTTCTCTTATTTCGCCATCTTCATAAATACCTTCTCTTTTGTCACATTCGGGGCATTTCATGAAAAATAGAACTTTATTTTTATCATCATCTAGCGTTGTATCTAATGTTTTGAAAATGCTCTCCATTGGAACATTACATTTAGGGCAATCACAGGTTGGTTCGACAGCGTCATCATATTGATCCTGTTTACTTTTATCTCGTTGAACCCATTCTTGAATTGTTTCTTGTTTATTTTTAAAACGTATCGCCGTTTTAAAATATAAGTGTCTATTTAGGAGCATAGAAGCACTTCTAAGCTTTTCTTCTTTAGGCAAATGTTCCAATTTCTTTGCTTTTAGGGATTTTTTATAGACGTCCTGATACATCCTTATGTCATCAAGACAATGGTTTATAGTTATAAGATCGTATAGATCTATATAGTACTGCTCGGGTTGAAGGTATTTTTCACCTTCTTGATGCTTCGCCACAATGTTATTATATCAGCTACATGGGTTATTCTTCTTGGGATGCTTCGTCTAAATTACTTTCCTCTAACTGAGGTAAATCCAGGCCCTTGATTTGCAATAAATTTCCTCCTACCTCCCCCTGTATACTGCCAACAACGTTTGCGGTGGATATTAGTAATTTATCAATCTGTGTTTCCCTTTCTTTCCACATTTTTTCATAAGCTATTCGCTCCTTTGTAATTTGTGTTTTTAAACTCATATAGGAATCTACCATTGCCTCAACTTGTTGTCTGAATTCGTGCCCAGTAATGTATTCATATAAATTGTCTGCCTTTTCACCTCTATGAGCGGAAACTGCTTTTTGATACCCCACATCTAAAAGGTTTTTTCGTAACAAGTGAGCTAGTGGAATTGCCATATTGAATGTAGTGACATATACCCCGTTACGAAAACTTATTGGAGTATGGGTATCATTAGGAAGAGCAGAAGTTACTATTACCGGAATATTGGCCTTTTCATTTCTAAGATCCGCTTTTAGTTTTTCAATCCATCCTTCTGACCAAGATTTTGTTCTCTTGTTTTCCCAAAGAATTATGCCGCACTCGAGCCCCCCTTTGTTTACCACAGTTTGTTTTACGTCAGCACCTTTTACTCCCTTTTCTACAGGTCTAATATCATCATTCCTGAACGTATCTCTTAAGGTTTGTTCAAAATCTAACTCAAGAACCTCGCCCTGTAATTGTTGAGATCCCTGTTGTGCCTTTCTTTTAGCTTCATCTAGTGCTTTATTAAGATCATTGATGACTTTGTCTTTTTCTAAATCCTTATACTTATGTTCTTCTTCTGCTTTTTTGAAAGCTTTTTCCTCGATTGCTTTTCTTTCTTCATCTAATTTTCTTTGTACTTCCAATTCGAGATCTGCCTTTGCTTCCTCGACTTTTCTTTTTTCCTCTCTAAGTTTAAGCTCCTCATCCTTCATCGATTTCAGTTTAGTGTCCCGTTCCTCAAGCTGCTTTTTTAAATCTTCCATTTCAACAGATGCTTTTGCTTTATGCTCACTAATTGCTTTCTCTTCTGCTGTTTTAACCGCAGATTTTAATTTTTCATCAAATTCAATCTTAATTTGATCTTCTAGTTGATGTCTAAAAGCTTCACTGGGTTCGAAATATTCGCCACATTTGGGGCATTTGATCTTGTTGTTATCTTGTGCGCTCATAATTACATTCTATCACTTGATAAAGCCGAAGGAAACCCGTAATATAAATAACATATATACATCTATTAAAAATAGATATTAAGTACTAACTTGTTAGCAGGTATACGATACAATAACAAATACATGCGTGTAGTTTTTAATAAATTAAATAGCGTTAATAATCCAAATTCCATTCATGGTATTTATCCTTATAGAGGGAAAATTTCTTCAAAGGAGGCAAGCAGTATTGTTTCGCAATTACCAAAGGGTAGTACACTCCTAGATCCCTTTTCTGGTTCTGGAACCATCGTATATGAGGGGTTAATTAATGGGCTAAATGTTATTGGTATAGACAATAATCCACTAGCTTATTGGCTAGCAAAGGGAAAAATTGGTTCCTTAGAAAAAAATAAAACAGATTATATTGAAGAGGCATCGTCTTATATTGAGCAAGCTAAGGATGTTACCTTAGAGACAAGTAAGTATCCTGAGTTATTATCTAAACACTTTCATGAAAAAAGTGCGCATGAAATCCTTAGATTAAAAATGTTCTATGAAGATATGAGTGACTATTTAAAAGCGGTATTTTTAGGGGCAGTAGCTCTTACTGCACGGGGGTGCAATGACTATAAATGGACTTCAAGTACAGTAGGAAAGGATATTAATCCAAAAAGATACATCCCATTTTTTGAAAAATTCTTATACAAGGTAAAAAAACATTATAAGAATTATCCTATTGAAACAAAGCACACATTAGTTTTAGGGGATACAAGAAAATTAACTACATATTTACCCGAAAAGTCAGTAGATTTCGTATTTACAAGTCCCCCTTACTTTAATTGCCTTGATTATACTGCATACTATGGAAAAATTATTTACGACTTGTTTGGTCAGAATCGCTCTGAAATACGAGGTAGTTTAATACAAAATGTAAAGGATTATGAAGATGATATGCGTACATCTTTGACTGAGATTGTGAAAGTAACCAAAGATGATGGTTTGATAATATTTGTTGTGGGGGATAAAAAAATATCTGGTACCATTATAAATGGCGGTGAATATTTTTCAAATTTACTACACCATGAGCCAAATCAAATTCTGGAAAGAGAGTATACGAACTCAAGCAGTCAGGTTTTTGATAAGTTAAATAATACTAAACGAAAGGAACAAATAGTAATTTGGGACAAATCAACATGGAACTAGAAAAAACAAATTTAATATGTGGAAATAGCAAGAATATGTCAGCGTTGGATGATAATTCTGTTCATTTAGTAATTACATCACCCCCTTATTTTGACCTTAAAGAGTACAACGGTAAGAACAATCATGATTCTGGTGACCAGATAGGTAACCCTATAAGCTATGAGGACTATTTAAATGATTTAAATCAAGTATGGGATGAATGTATGCGGGTTTTAGTACCAGATGGAAAGCTATGTATAAACATAATGCCGGTTTTTTTATCAGGCAATGAAACGGAATTTGAGAGAAGGGTTACAAAAAGTGTTATATCCGATATTGAAAGACATATGTACGATACAAGTCAGGCATATTTTCACTCTTTATATATTTGGGACAAACGTAAATCATCTAGATTTAGCTCATTTGGAAGCTATCCATATCCTCCAAATATATTTTCCACGTATCCTTACGAATGGATAATAGTTTTTTCAAAAAAGGGAAAAAGGTTGGCAAAAGATAAACCGGGTAAGGATGTTAAAGAGAAATCTAAACTAACAAAGGAAGAGTGGGCAGATTGGGCTATAAACTCCTTTTGGGAAATGGCACCTGAAAGTGCTAAGAGAATTGGGCATCCAGCACCTTTTCCCGAAGAGTTACCTAGGAGGTTAATAAAATTATATAGTTTCTATGGTGACGTTATATTAGATCCTTTTATGGGAAGTGGAACTACTGTAAAAGTTGCCAATGAGTTAGGTAGAATTGGAGTTGGTTACGACATAAATCCTGAGTACATTGAATTGACTAAAAAGCGTTTAAACCTTTCACAAGGCGAACTTTTCGATTGATCTATCAGCCTTGATAAAGCCACCAGTTAGTAATCCCACATAGTTTCCAGAGTATAATTTTTTTATCAAGTCGTTCCAGTTATATTCAGTATTAAAATTAAGTTTATATTGTGTAAAAAGCCAAATAGCATTTGCTGATATAAACTTTACATTATTATCAATGATTTCTTTGTAAAACAGATCTGATTTTCTTCCGACACTGCCTGTTGTGCAATCAGGATGTCCTGCTGGAAATATATCAGTCTCTTCACCCCCCATAACGAGTAAAGTTTCGACTTCATAATTTACATTGTTACGATTGTTATAATTTGCAACATCTGCTTTACATTGTTTTGAATAACTATCGTTTTGAGTAATATACCTTCGATCTTGTAGTAGAGATTCTAGAGTAGTTTTAGTTTCCACTACTGTTATAAAATTATTGATTAGTTGCACCACATCTAACCTTCCATTTCTTGGATTATTAAGTAATTCTATTTCAAATTCCTTCCCGCTTCTGAAATCTCTGTGCTCTTGGGTATTTGAAAGCTTGTCAAAACAGGATAGAACCCATAAGGCTATGTGTCGCAATTCGTCGACTTTTGTATAATCCTCGAAATGACTATGTTTATTGAATTCGCTACCGGGACTAAAAGTTGGAAGGATAACCTGTCTGCCCTGGAATGAATTTGTTTTAATATTTTTTTCATAATCCGGATCAAGATCATTAAAAAAATAAAAAGGGTCGATATTTTCCAGCGTTAAATCCGATTTATTTTCTAGAAACGCTACGAAATTTTTATAACGTGGGTATTTTAGCGTGTTCACTGCTGAATCTCCTTGAAAATTTGATCCAACTTTTCTACAAGCTCATAAGGAGCCTCTTTTCTTAAATAGGTCATATCAATTTTTGTTAAAGGTTTTATATCACCCCCATCTCTCATGAATGGGATTCCAGATATTGTTGCTATGTCCATATCAATTTCTAATGCATCCTTAAATCCATTTTCGTTTATAACAAAAAGATCTTTATGGGATATCATACTGTTATATATATCTTCAAAATTTATGGTTTTGTCATTTTCAGAAGCTAACCCCAAAAGATAGACAATACCAAATCTCCTGTTATTGACTATATTTTCTATTTCCATAGAATTAATTCTGATTTCAGCTTGTCCTCTTTCCCGTAACGCCTTCGTGCTTTTGGTCATCCAATTATATGAGATAGGTCGCGTAACATTGTGAGTTCCATCAAATATACTTTCATTAATAAAAACCTTAATATTATGCCAATTCCAGTTCTTCTTTCTAATTTCCTGGAGAATCTCCACATGCCATAGTTCTTTATCTTTAGGATAATTTACGTTTTCGGGTAGTGCAAACCCAGAGGTTATTGCCCACGCAAACAATGATGCACGTGTTCTTACAATTGTATCTTTAGTCGAACCAGTTGATAAGGGTATACGATATCCATCCGCATCAATATACTCGTGTGTATCTGGATATCCAATCTTAATCTTGCTTTTTATTACCATATCTTCTGAATTTTTATGTGTAATACATTTATAAAGGAATCCAATAAAAACGCCATATCCTAAAAGGCTTTTACGTAATAAAGGTAAGAAGTTCCTATCCTCGTATGATATTGAAGCCATTTCAAATCCAGAGGGGGTGATTTTTACACCTTTAGTCGTTTTCTCTAGCCATCCGAGACCTTCCATAGCATTAAAACATTCGCTGACTGACTTGCTTTTCTGACTATCATACTGAATACTCTGTGTAAGATGAAACTTTGCTGGACTTAGTGGGTTTCTTAGGTACGGATCGTAAATACCAAGTGTTTCGTGCCTAATTGCTAGAGGGAAAAACATCAAAGGATTGATTTTCTTGTTTGCGTCATATTTCATATCATTTAGTGTAAATGCGCTATTACCAAAAAGCTTTGATAGATAAACAAGTTCACTGTGTAAACTTATGATTCTGCCTGTAGGGGTTCTATTTATTATTGCTGTCATAGATGGTTCCAGTATTTGTCAAAAAATCTATACTTCTAGCTGACCGAATTTTGTTTATAAAATATCCCAGTGTTGTAATACACACCTTATCTTTCTTGATTAAAGTACCTAGATAATTAAGTGAATCCTCTTTGATGTTGTCACCTAGGTAAACAACAGCCATATACACTTCACTAACAATCAAATGCTCTTCTATTAGATCTGTGATTCTTTGAAGCTGAACAAGTGCTTTATCAATAGAATTAGTGTCTTTTACCAACTTAAACACAATAACATCTTCTTTGTGTTTACAAACTAGAGGTATTCTAGTTGATCTACTAAATCCAGCAAGTTTCACCTCAGTAGCGCATATGATATCTGGAGATTTCAATTTATCAATTATTACTGCAAGGTCTTTTGTAATACTAAATACATCTCCATTTGAAAAGTTTTCAAAAAGAACATTTCTTTTTTCTTCTATCTTTGGGTTTTCTAAAAGATCTTCTAAATTTATGTTTGTCCATATACTGGTTTTTTCGATATCCATATAGTAATTATAACCCGAGACTCTCTAAAGGTCGTCTATTTATTGATGTATATTGAATATTTAATGTTTTTCACTATAATGTTATACAGTAGGACTTTAGAAATGGTTTTGTTTCTGTCTTTAGGCTCTTTAAGAGACTAAGAGGGGCAGAAAGTCGCCATTACAAAAAAGGCCAATATTAATTAATTTTAATGGAGGCTTTTGTATGGCAAAAAAACCAAATAATAAAGACTTTAAAGTCTATCAAGTTCCTGTATCTAATTTAATTCCCTCAACCTACAATCCGCGTAGATGGTCTAATCTAGCAATAGATAACTTAACAGAAAGCATTAAGCGCTTTGGTTTAGTTGATCCTATTATTGTTAATGGTGCCCCAAAACGAAAGAATATAGTAATTGGCGGTCATTTTAGGCTAAAAATTGCAAAAGATCTAAAATACAAAACCGTTCCCGTAGTTTACTTAAATATTCCAGACGTCAAAAAAGAAAAAGAGCTTAATATACGCCTCAATAAAAACACGGGTGATTGGGATCTAAAGCTTCTAGCTGAATTCGATACCAACCTACTAGCTGATATAGGTTTTTCTAGTGAGGATTTAGACGATATATTTGGAGTCGATGATACTCCCGAAGAATTTGATCTTCAAAAGGAATTAGACAAGCTAAACATCAAAGAAATCAAGTTCAAAAAAGGAGATGTGTATCAGCTTGGAGATAGCAAACTTATGTGTGGTGATAGCACCATAGAAAAGGACGTTTTGAAACTAATGGGCGATGAAAAAGCAGATATGTGTTTTACTGATCCCCCTTACATTCTCGACTATCTAAAAGGCAAAAAGAAAGCTGGTAAAGCCGTCACAGGTTTTGGTGCAAAAAGAGATAGAAGATATCTAGAAACAGATAGCTTGCCTGATGATTTTACAGAAAAGTGGATGGGAAATGTTGCTAAAGTTCAGAACGAAAATTTTTCGATCATAGTGTACGAAAACTGGAAAAACATACGTATCATTTGGGGTGAAATGGAGAAATACTGGAAGGTTAAGAATATGATCGTGTGGCACTTACCAAACCGTACCCAAGGATTTGCAGGAAAATATAGATTTTTCTCTAAGCATGACATTGCAATGGTAGGTGCCTCTCCAACTGCTGATATTACTTACAATCTTGAAGCTGAGGGAGATGGGCTACAGAACGAGTATGAAACAGCACTATATGCGATTTCTGGAAAGCCTCAATGGGAAAGTTACAAAAAGGGTAAGAAATATCAGCCTACTGACTTTATTGAGTATGTTGCATCGGATGCAAAATCCTCAGGACAAGGAATAATCTTTGGCACAAAACCAATAGAAATACTTATTCCCTACATTAAAGTTCTTACAAAAATAGATGATCTAATTATTGAACCTTTTGGTGGTAGTGGAAGTACCTTAATTGCAGCAACAAAGATGAAACGTCGATGCTATGTAATGGAAAAGTCACCGGTTTACGCAGAAGTTATTAAAAACAGATGGGAGAAGTTAACTGGCTTAAAGGGGGTAAAAGTAAATGAATGACACGATTAAACAACGTCAAAAAAGAGAAAAAGATGAGTTGATTAAACAGTTTGAGAAAATACCGATAATTCAAACAGCTTGTGCCAAAGTCGGTATAGGTCGTGCTACGTATTATAGATGGCGGAAAGACGATGAGAAGTTTGCTGAGATGGCTGACGAAGCATTGCGTGAAGGGGTACAACTTATGAATGATCTCGCTGAAAGCCAATTATTATCAGCCATCAGAGACAAGAACATGACCGCAATAATTTATTGGTTAAAAAATAGACACAGAGCATATTCTGCAAAGCTTGAGCTTACTGGTTCGATAAAAACTAATGACGGTACTCTTACTCCCGAACAACAAAAACTCTTAGATAAAGCAACAAAATTAGTGTTTGAGGGAGATCAAAAAGATGCAATATAGTGATTTGGATTTCAATCAAATACAATTGGAGGTTTCAAAGAACAAAAACTTTCGAAGGGAGCTGTGTTTACAGAATCATAGGTGGTTTTTTACTGTGTATTTGAACAATCACATTGCCTACCCATCTGCAAGCTTTCACACAGAGTTATTTGGATTAACAGAAGATGACGCTATTGATTTTATTGTAATCGTGGCATTTAGAGGATCTGCAAAATCTACTATAATGTCTCTTTCCTACCCCATATGGGCTATGCTTGGAAAGCTTCAGAAAAAGCATATTGTTCTTATCAGCCAAACACAAAATCAAGCTAGGCAGATTCTTGCAAACATTAGAGATGAGTTAGAAAACAACCAATTGTTAGTGGAAGATTTTGGGCCATTCCAAGAAGATTCAAGTCAATGGAGTGCGAATTCCCTTGTTATTACAAAGTTTGGAACAAAAATAACTTCAGTGTCTACGGGGGAAAGTATAAGAGGTATAAGACACAGGAATTTTAGACCTGATTTAATAATTTGTGATGACGTTGAAAGTATGGAATCTGTAAAGACTCAGGAAGGCAGAGATAAAACATTCAATTGGTTTACAAGTGATGTGATACCGGCAGGAGATGTAAACACAAAAATCATAATTATAGGTAATTTACTTCATGAAGATGCCCTTGTTAGGCGAATACAAGATCGAATTAACGAAAATAAACTAAAAGGTGTATACAAAGAATATCCCCTTATAGGTGTAGATGGAACTCCTTTATGGAAGGGAAAATTCACAAGCATGGAAGATATTGAACAATTGGAACAAAAGGTTGGTGACACAGCCTCTTTCAAACGTGAGTATATGCTTCAAATTGTTCCAAATTTTGACAATGTAATTCACAGAGAATGGATACACTCCTACACAGAAGTACCTTCGTATAGCTCACCAAGATTTATGTTTGGTGTTATAGGTGTAGATTTAGCAATATCTCAAAAGAAAAGTGCAGATAAAACCTCAATGGTAACAGTTCTTGTTTTTGGAAGTAATAGTGATTGGAAAGCCTATGTACTCCCCAACCCTATAAACGCTACCTTGACCTTTCCTGAGACTATACAAACTATAAAAGCATTAAAAGCCTCCACACATATAAGTACAAAATTATGTATAGAAAAAGTGGCTTATCAAGAAGCAGTCATACAACAACTAGAAAAAGAGGGGGTTTCTTGTGAGGGCATAACCATATCTACAGATAAAAGGTCTAGGTTAGCTGTAACTTCAGCCGCAATAAAAAGTGGCTTAATTCTATTTCCACCAAAAAATGCAGAAGACTTGATTAATCAAATAGTGAACTTTGGGACTGAACGTCACGATGACTTAGTTGATGCCTTTTCCATAGCCATTGGGAAGGTGTTCTCGGAAGTAAATAAGCCTGAAATAGATTTCTATTTTGTATAAGCGTGTATAGTATAATTCAATTGTAAATGTTATCAGCGGCGACTTAATAAACTATTTCTGTAGTTAATACAGATGTATGCATCGAACCCAGAAAGGGGCTACCTTTCCTAGGGTTTGATGCTTCGCCGCTGATAACTACAGAAGGTAGTCCCTTTTTAATTGTTTTTATCCATGAGCTGGGAAGCGTGCGAAGCCTTGACTTTAATCCTCCTTCTGTCATCCATCTGTGTAGACAAAGTTTAGATCGATAGGGGGTGATTTTGTGAATACAATAAAGTCAAAATTGATAACAATTCTAGCGTACGGTGTAGGTGGGCTATTTCTTTTTGCTGGAATCATTATGTCTATAAGTGATAGTTTCCTTGCAGGTTTGTTTATGGCACTTTCAGGATTAGCTATTTTTCCACCTTTTTGGAGTCTAGTTAGTAAAAGGCTTAACTACCGACTACCAAGGTTTGCTAAACTCGGAATGTTTTTTGTTTTAATGATTGTTTCTGGTCTTCTAATGCCCGAAATGGATCCAGAAGATAAGATTGAGTTACCACAAGGACCCATTTCACGTAGTGACAGTGACGACCAACCAAAAGATATCCCTGCTGAATTTACTCAGCAAGCAGTTGATAACACCTCGAATGTAGAAAAAGCCAGACAGCAAGAGCCTCAAAACACAGAACAACCTTCGCAAGAAGACCTACTACTAGATGACCTGTGGAAAGGTGTTGATGCAAGTATTAAGTCAAGAAAAGGTATAGATATATCTTATGATTCAGTTCTGAATGCAGTTAACTTGGATTATACTGATGATTCCTTTTGGGATGAAAATGCGACAGTAAGGGAAGCCTATACAAAGCTTGTTAAATTTGGACCCGAAGCTTTCAAACATGACGAGGTTGATAGTCTAGTCGTTAACATCAAAACTACACTAATAGACAACTATGGGGAAAAATCCACATCAACAGTTGTTATAGTTGAAATGCTTAAAGAAGACTTTAACAAGTTTAACTGGTCAAATTTGAGAATGTTGCCTGTTTCAGATCAAATAGAAAATGCAGCCATAAGGTATTACATACACCCTGCACTACAAGGTGGTCTTGATAAGGACAAGCTCTATCTATCTTACTAGCATGTTTCTTAAGAAAAGGCTCTTTGGAGCCTTTTCTTTTGTGCATTCATCATCTGGACATTTGTATGTTAATGCGTCATCCATTGTATAGATGACAACTAATCAAAACGAGCCAATAAAATACTGTCTTTACGCTAGAAAAAGCTCAGAGTCAGACGAAAGACAAGCAATGAGTATAGATTCGCAGATTAAAGAGATGTCGGATTTAGCAAAGAAAAGCGACTTAGAAATTGTAGAGGTTAAAAAAGAAAGCCACTCAGCTAAAAATTCAGGTACACGACCTCTCTTTTTAGAAATGCTTTACGAGTTAAATCAAGATAAGTACGATGGAATATTGACTTGGGCGCCAGATAGGCTAAGTAGAAATGCCGGAGATTTAGGATCTTTAGTAGACTTAATGGATAGGGGAAAACTTGTACATATCAAAACAAACTCTCAGTCATTTTCCAATAATCCAAACGAAAAGTTCTTACTAATGATTTTGTGCTCCCAAGCTAAACTGGAAAATGATAACAGAGGTCTAAATGTAAAAAGAGGTATTAGAGCAAAATGTGAAATGGGCTGGAGACCTGCTCCCGCACCAATAGGATACTTAAACTACTCCCATCTAGGCACTAAAAAGCTAATGGTAGACAAAGAATCTGCACCTTTAATTGAGAAGATGTTTACTTTAGTCGCTGAAGATAGCTACAGTGGTAGAGACCTTAAAAACTGGATAGACGAAGAAAAAGAATTGAAGAAACGTACACAAAGAGAGATCCCCTTGAGTATGATTTATCGGATACTGAAGAATACTTTTTACTACGGTGAATTTGAATATCCAGTAGGTAGTGGCAAATGGTATCAAGGGTCACACGAACCAATAATAAGTAAAGATCTATTCGAAGCTGTACAAGACAAACTTGATTCATGCAAAAGCAACAAAGGACAAACCAAATGGGGGTCTAAAACATTTGATTTCAAAGATGTATTTAAATGTGCATATTGCGGGGCTAGTGTCATTGGAGAGGAAAAGTTCAAAAAATTAAAGTCAGGTAAACGAAATCGACACGTTTACTATCATTGTACAAAGAAAATTGATCCAGAATGTCCAGAGGCATATGTTAAAGAACAAGATTTACTGGACAAAATAATAGGGTTCATTACTCTAATAGAAAAACGAAAAAGCGATGTGATAACGATAAATACAATCGTAAAAAAGAAAATGACTAAATACAAAGCATTTAGAGATCAAATTCTAGAAGACCAAGGTTTATCATCGGAAAATAAAATTCTAAGTTTTTCGGAATATTTCAAATATATTATTAACAATGGAAACGATGAGGAAAAGAAAGAGATTCTAGATTGTATTAAACAACCTTTATATCTCCATAACGGAGAAGTATTTTCAAACCCACTTATATAGACACTTTTAATGCTAATATTATTTCATGCTAAATGTATTAGAAACCACTAAAGAGGCTCTTTCAAAGTTGGAACATGTAAAGATTGACGAAAATGGTATAAATTCCCTTCTGGAAACCGTTGAACTAAATGAACTACAGGTATCCGAAATTGATTTATCAAAATATAAATGGAAGAAAGACCAATTACTAGAATTAACATTCCTTTTCAACACAATTAATTTTTGCTTTTGGGCTATGCCAAATGAAAAGAAATGGACTATTGAAGATGATAGCTTAGACGGCGCTATTGCTTTATTTAGAAGCTTGGAAAATGGTTTAAAAAAGAATTCTGATTTGCTAAGCGCTGACGAGTTATCTGATATGCAATTAGGAACTTTACGTAATCTACTTGCAGGAAATGTCACTATACCCCTGCTCTCTGAAAGGCTACAAAATATAAATAATTTTGGCAAAACAGTCGAAAGTAAGTATGGCGGTTCTATAAAAAGCCTGTTAGATAAAGCAAACTACGATGCTTATGCACTAGCAGAATTACTTGCAGATAATTTTGAATGTTTTGATGATGTTACTACGTACAAAGGCATTAAGATTGGTTTTTATAAACGTGCACAGCTAAATTCTAAGATGATCCACGATATTTTAGTTTCCACTGGAGAAAAAGGGTTAACAAACCTAGATAAGCTTACTGCGTTTGCTGATTATAAAATACCTCAAATCCTTAGAAATATTGGTGTTTTGGTTTTTTCCAAGGAATTAGCACAAAAAGTTGATAATTATGAACTGATAGAAGTTGATTCTATCTACGAAAATGAGATTAGAATTTCTACAATTTGGGCTGTTGAAAGTATAATGCAAGAATTAAAGAAGAAATACCCTGAGGTTACGTCATCACACGTTGATAATATGCTTTGGTTAAGATCTCAGGTAAAAAAGGAAACTGACAAGCCATATCATAGAACCATAACAAGCGCGTATTAGTAGGAGTAACCTGTATAGATTCAATACAGAAAAGGGATTAGAACTGAACGAGTTAACAATATTTCCGATAATTTTAACCAAGAATCAAGGTTCGGATCTAAGTTTTTCAAAGGGAGTTTGTACAAGCCTTGAGAGGCTGTTTGAGGCTTTCTGGTCACCTAAGTGCCCATTCTGGCTGGGGGACAGGGATTCGAACCCCGATTAACGGATCCAAAGTCCGGCGTCCTACCATTAGACGATCCCCCAACGTTAGATAAATAAAATAAACCTGTATTTTCAAAAACGTACACTAATTGCAACTAAAACACGAGGAGTCTAATCGCAAGGTTCTCCCGCATTTTGCGGGATGGGTCTTCCCATTAGACGATCCCCCAATAATCTAAGAACAAGACACAAATTATACCAATTCTAATTTGATTTTACACCAAAAAACGTATATATAGTAACCACCAATTGAAAACTAAATAAGAAAAGGAGAGTAAAAATGACAAGTCCGAAAGGTGTGTTAAGGCTAAGCATGTCATCAATCAAAAAATACCTTCAATGTCCGATGAGTTGGTATTTTTTGTACGTATTACGTATACCGTCAAAAACAGACTATCCCAGACTTTGTGGAAGTGAAGTTCATAAGTTTATTGCAGGGTTATATAAAGATGTCCCAAACAGCAGAAGGTTTTGGTACAAAAGTATTAATTCAGCTAGAAAAGCTTGGTTTGTTACTTGGGCAAAGGCTTTAGAGGAAAATGAAAATAAGATTATAAGACCTAGTAAGGAACAGGCTGATAAATATGCTGCTATTGGTGCTGTTTGTATCAAAAACTATTGGGAAGGTAATCTTAAAAGTCCACCACCCATATATATTGAAAAAAGGTATACAATTCCATGGAGTCGTGGTGTTGAACTTACAGGTATCATTGATCAACTAAGATATGCGCGCCCCTCCTGGATGAGAAAAAAGCGTCCCGAGTTATTTTCTGGAGATATTCTTTCAGAAGACTACTCTGATACCGTAGTTGTTGACCTAAAGACTGGTTGGGGTGATTACAATTTGGTTGATGATGAAACAGATGAAGAGAAGGTAAGAAAACAAATAAGTATTCAGCTAGACATTCAAGCGGCTGCGTATGCTCTTTTGCTTCAAAAACATACCAAAAAGTTTCCGTTTGCTTTTATTCTTTACCAACTACAGCTTCCTGAAAACAACATGTTTGTTGTAAAAGGAGATCTTGAAGGCCCTCAAAATGTTTTAAGGGAAAATATAGACCATGTTGTCAAAAATATACGTGATGGGTCATTCCCAAGAAATGTTGGAAAACACTGCACATTTTGTGATTACGCTGTTGAATGCAGTGGGTTATCTAACACTAGCGTATCGGATAATGAGAACTTAGCAAATTTGTTAAGTTCTAGAGAAACGGTGTCTGAACCAAAGCCAGTGCAATTAAAACTGGATTTTAGGAAAAGACAAAACAAACCCCCTGATTAGAAATTTTCAGGGGGCTTTTTTAATCAAAACTCATTAACTAAATAGGTTCCTTCAATTATAGTTTGATTACCTCTACTTTGAGATATCTCGTAAATATTATCTTCGTTATAATACTTTTTCTTAAGATGTTTAAACTCATCTTCAGTTAACCATTTATTATTCCCATTTTTAGTATTCACTAAATCTCCCTTAGGATTAGCTGCATGGATCACAAAAAACATTTTATCTTCTACCAACTCACCTGTATTGTTTAATACAACATAATCGCGTACCAATCTCTTTAAATGAATATTCTTACAAGATAAACCACTTTCTTCTTTTAACTCCCTTTTTGCCGCTTCAACTACTTTCTCACCAAACCTTATTTTTCCAGTTATAAAACCACTGTAACCAAAATAAGGCTCTTTTGTTCTCTCTTGGACTAAAAGATATTTTTTACCATTTTCAATTTTTGTAGCAACTACCATGACAGCTACTTTAGGTTGTTTCTCTATTGATACTTCTTCTGTATCCATCCTATTAGCAAATTCTTTACCTTTTGAGGTTAGTGAGTATTTTAAGGAAGTTTTTTTAACGTAACCATCTTTAATTAGAGCATTTATATGATATGAAAAATGATCTGAAGTAAGTCCTTGTATATTAAGTTGGGTAAACTTAGAATTTGGAGAAAAAAGCAATTCTCGTAATATTAACATTTGAATATTGTGCATTTTTATCATAGTTTCCTTTAAAATATGTATTTTTAACGGGATATTATCAAGTATTTTATAGTTATTCTAGTGAAATTGATTTCACTAAATGCAAAGAAGATTCTTAATCATCCCTACCCCACTTAAGATCCGATCAATTTTCTTATTTGGAATTCCCTTAATTTTAATCTGGTTCATATAGTGGGTGATGTAAAGATCAATTCTATATCGTTAGTAAGCAAAAATTTGGTGGGTCCGCATGGATTCGAACCAAGGACCTACCGGATGTAAACCGGGCGCTCTACCACTGAGCTACGGACCCAAATTTTCTAAAACCAAATGTTCTTAACCAATAACAAATTACCAAGTTATTCTACCATTTGACAATAAAAATAAAAAGATGTATTATACATACTATAAGATGCTTCTACCGTTTACTGGTGTCGCGTGATTTCCGTCAAGCTGGTTGTCTGCAGTTAAAATAGTACGGCTCTGGTTTATACATGTCACGTATGGGATGCTGGGAACGTCAGACAAAGAACCCACTGATAATCTCTCCTCTAATATGGAGGAAGGACCCAAAGACACGACAGGACGTTGGAAGCTCTAAATATATAAGGTCGGGACAAATCTCTCGACCTTTTTTTATTACAGCAAATTACCAAACTACTTCAAAGTTTGACAGTAAAAATAAAAAGATATATACTATAGGCGTTTCTGATGTCTTGGTTCTTCGCCGACGTTGTCGCTTGTGGTTAATTTATCATATATAGCGGCCAATTAATATTATTTAACGGCTTTGGGGCTTTGCTGGGAATCGTATAAACCCGGCTTTGATTTTGTCCTCGTACATCAGTGTGGAGGACGGCCCTCACGAAGGACGACAGAAGAAACATATCGTAACAAAGGTTGGGAAACAAAACTTCTCAACCTTTTTTCTTTTCTTATTATATTTTTATATTTGGCTACCCCATCATTTGACAGTTGAGGTAAAAACAAGTATAAAGCAGGTAATCCGAGTTCCCTATGTCTTTGAAATAAATTACTGGCTAAAAAGGTCAAGATAATAACATCTCCGACTAATAAGGATAAAGCGCATCTTGTCAGTAACCTAGCACAGAGGTACTCGTTAAATAAGCCGAAAATCCAAAACATTTTCGGCTTTCCTATTTTATATTGCTACCCATTAAATCTATTCTCTACCACTTCCCAATCAACAATATTCCACCAATTTTCTATATATTCTGCTCTTCTATTTTGATATTTAAGATAATAAGCATGTTCCCAGACATCCACACACAAAAGAGGCATTTTACCAACAGAAATAGGAGAGTCTTGGTTTAAAGTTTCTATAATCTCTATTTCTGAACCAGATTTAACAAGCCAACCATACCCACTCCCAAACCTTCCAAGCGCTTTATTGGTAAATTCTTCTTTAAAATTTTCAAAGCTTCCAAACTTTTTTTCTATTTCTTTTGCAATGTTACTTTGAGGATCATATTTTGAATTTAAAGTTAGTGCTTCCCAAAAGATGTTGTGGTTAAATACCCCTCCCCCGTTATTTATAACACCTTGTCTAACATCTTCTTTAACTGAAGATATATTCTTTAAAATTTCTTCCAATTCTCTACTTTGAAGAGAAGGTTCTTTTTCAATAATTCTATTAAGATTATCTAGATAAGTTTGGTGGTGTTTTGTGTAGTGTATTTCTACAGTTTTAGCATCCATATAAGGTTCAAGATCAGAAAATTGATATTTTAATTTTGGTAGTTGTATCATGGTTTAATTATAAACAAAAATTAGATGAAGTCTCTTGCTCACTCATTTAATTCACTGCGCTTCCTTTTTAGTCACGTAGTGACGCCGAACCGCTTAATGGTTTTGCAATTTTTAATTAATTAAGAAGATATGGAGTGTAGGTTTGGAGGCCTGGGCGGGAATCGAACCCGCGATAAGGGTTTTGCAGACCCTTGCCTTACCACTTGGCGACCAGGCCAGACATACAAAGTTATCCCCAGTTTATCACGTAGTTAAATTTA
>Ga0255346_1002543_pt1 | contig 22859 bp, 12 predicted proteins | sample wastewater_treat_FD_194410 | JGI IMG/M metagenome (GOLD analysis project Ga0255346, IMG submission 194410) | Wastewater microbial communities from Lulu Island WWTP, Vancouver, Canada - plant22 | ecosystem: Engineered > WWTP > Wastewater > Unclassified | place: Canada: Vancouver, British Columbia... | reverse complement strand
TGAGCAGGCTGTTCAAATCAAGCCGACTACATACCGAAGCATCGTGGACGGAGCGCTGAAGCCGGTGCACCATCATCGTTAGCTACTTGAGTGAAGTGGATACCCCCTAACACTATTTCTATTGTAATATAGAATCATAAGCTCTATAATAGGAACACTATGAATAGAGCGTATGACCACTTTTTGGCAGCATTTCGAGCTCTTGTGGATTTAGAAGGGTGGGGGGTACAGGCTCGCCTGGCGAGGTCAGTCGAAAGAACACCGAGGCACATCAACGGAATCTACAAGGGCAAAATGAGAGCAAGCCTTGATTTGCAGGAAAGCATCGCGTCTTTCTTCGGACTCAGCTATGAAGAGGTCCTGGCAAGGGGGCGAGAAATCTTGACCTCTGAACCCAAGCCGGTTCGCATGGATGAGAAGCCCGTTCCTTTTCAGGACAGGCTCGATGCGGTGGGCCACAATAACAAACGGGCGGCCCGGCTGATTGCCGACGAGGCGGCGAGGGCCGTCGGCTATGTTCATTTCATGAGCGCCATCATCGATTCGGTTGGAATCTATCCACCGGGCTGGAAAGAGTATCTCAACGACGAGATATCCGCTTACGACTTCTGGGAAGAAACCAAGCAATACGTATTGGATCAGGTAGGAAAGCTGAGGGATTAGTTCGGTGAAGCGCGCCGGGCGAAGGAGGGGCGTGCATTGCTCTATGACCGGATTGTCGATATTCAGCGGGGGCAGCCGTCCTTCAACCGCAGACCACTGTCCTTGGAAGGCCTGATTTCATGGTGTGTGGGACTCGGGGTAAGGCTCATGGAAGATCCGAGATCGCGACATCCCTCCGCCTACTGGGACAACGGTCCGGTGATCCGATTGAACACAAACAGACCGGATGCTCTTCTGATCGTCATTCTCGGCCACGAGATAGGGCACGTTCTGCTGGGGCATCTTGAACCGGGCGCCGACCTCCCCTTCTCGATTCATACCCTTTTCCAGAAAGACCGGTGGGAACGTGACGCATCCATAGTCGGGTATCTCAGCCTCCATCCCTACTTCAGAGCTGATCAGAATGGTTCGATACGGCATACAGGGGCCGGAAGAGCTGTTTTCCGAGCTGCAGCCCATGTTCGGGGATGACGAGAAGGTCGGGATGCAGATTTGCGCCGAACGGATCAGGATTTTCAATGATCTGTTGGCTGCCTGCGGTGGCAGGTGCCTCGATGGCGGCGACTGTCAGGTCTGTGGAGAGGCTCCAGCCGAGCCGTGGCTGCTGGATTCACTGCACGCGCGGACGCCCGATAACGTCCGTGTTGTACATTCCCCGTTTGAAACAAAGCCGGGGGAGGAGTACCGGTTGCCCAGCGATCCGGCCCACGTAGTCCGGATCAGGTTCAAATTGCCGGTGGCGGGAAAGCAAGTCGGCCTTTTCGCCCGCGATGTGCCGGTGGCCGGGATATCCTTTCCTGAGGCGCTGGAAAACGCCAAGGCGTTCATTGCGGGCCGCGACCGGTCTCTCATGCTTGAACGGGACCCGGAAAACCGGCACGACCCCAATGCCATCCGGGTGATCGGCCGGTGGCATGGCGCATCGGGCGGCGAGCATCAAATGCAGATAGGGTGGGTGCCGAAGGACATTGCGGCGAGGATTGCATTTGAGGCCGAGGGGGCCCCCATTTATGGCGTGCTTCAAACGTTGTTCAAACCCGACGAAGGAAGGAATCCCGGAATCCGGTTTGGGATTTGGATGCAGGTGCGGTAGAATGAATACCTGATGGTTGGGTGCCGATATGTCAGTGGCGACATCGACAAAGCAATGATCCAAGCAGTATGATATTCAAAAAGTGTGGTTGGCTTTTAGATCGCATAAAGAAGAGGGATGCAAAATGAACAAGAAGGCTTTGACCAAACACGACATATACAGAAAGCTCACCGGATTTTCCGAGCAAGACCTGCAGGCCATCGCCGGTTTCATCGATTCAATGCAGCAGAAGAAGCGGCTAAAAGGCAAGAAACTGCTCAAATTGGAGGGGACCTTGAAAGGCTGCGATATAGATTTTTCCGAACTGAAGCAGTTCAGAGAGCGGACTTGGCAGCACGTTGAGCAGGAATCCGAAAATGGATAATTATGTGACCGATACTCAGGCCCGGGTCAAATTCATGATGGGTAAGAAGGTCATTAACGAGAAGGCCCATCAAGCCTTTCTGGACGCCGACAAGGGCAGAGCGGTCATGATCATTCCAGCGATCGTGCTGGTGGAAATGCTTTACTTGTTCGAAAAGCACCGCATCAGCGTCAGCTTGTTCCAAACCGATGAGCTTTTGAAAAGCCAGAACTACCAATTTGAACCGCTAAGCCTTGAGATTCTAAGGGCAGCTTCAGGAATTGACGACATCCCGGAAATGCATGATCGTCTCATTGCCGCTACAGCATACTACCTTGATTTGCCGCTGATTACCAATGACCCGGTCATACGGGGTTCTCGATTTGTCACCACTCTGGAGTAGACACTTTTCCTTCTAGCGGCCGATACCGCTTATTTTGTTCTCGGCAAACGCCCAAAGACAAAGAGATGAAATCAGCACGATGAACGTAGGTCTGCCACAGCGCCTCAGTGCCAAAGAGAGGAGCGACCCAATAGCGTCCCGCATAATCGCTGAATTCACTACCGGACACATTTTAACCAGCCCTCGCAGGCGTGAAGGCGACCGGTATGGTGAGACCTTCATTCAGTAAATGGTCGAGGAGCCGGAGTACAAGTTGGAAGAGGCTGAGATCACACCGGTGGGTACGGTGGATAACCGTGTTCAGACCAGTCTCCATGGCATATGCCCCAAGATATACCATCCAGTATGTCGCCAGGCAGGTGGCGATCATCAACCGAGACAGACGGTTCGGAGCTGAAAGGTGGCTCTTGTGCAGATGAAATCCGCGACTCTTCTGGTCCGAGAAGAATGTCTCGATTTTGAACCGCTTGCGGTAGTACCCGCAGGCTTCTTCCGCCGAGCCCAGATTCGTAACCAAATGGATGGGCTCCTTGCAGTCGCTCCTCCACCACGTGAGAGCGAGAATGGGTCCGTACTCGCGCCGAGTGAACAACGCATTGGGTATCTCGAAGAGATCTCCGGGACTGACATGAGCGAGCACATCGTCGAAGCGAAACTCCTCGCCCTGCCAGCTCAGCTTGGCGCTCTTGCTCGTACGGAGGACATACCCCCACTTGCATTCGTTGACCAAGGCTTGGAGATCAATGCCATCGAACTCACCGTCTCCGAGCAGCACGACCTGAGCCCCCTCGGGAATCAGCTGCTGCACCTTGGTCATCAGTTCGATGTGAAAGTGCTCCGGGAAGTGGCCCTTTCTTCTTTTGGCCACTGTCCAAGCGATGGGCAGGCCCCGTTGCTTGTAGACCAAGCTGATCATGAGCGTCATGCAACCGCGACCGACGATACTTCCATCGATTACCAGCACCAGCGGGAGGTGAGACAGGCTCAAAAGCAACGCCTTGGCGAAAGGGAGGAAGAAAGTCTCGGTTTCCACCGCGTCATTGCGGAGCCAGCGGTCGAACCGTTTGACACGGCTGTCGACTTTCGTCCTCTGACCACTTGGACCTCCGGGAACTTTGCCGGCAATAGCGGGAAGATTCGAGCACTTGCTGCCCACAATCCCACTGACCAAACCGGCCAAGGTGTTCAGTCGACTGGCCACATGCCCAGCAGGTTCAACCGGGAACAATGTTCTCAAGGCGTTGCGGACGGCCTGAAATCTTTTTGTTGTCGCTCATGTCAGTCTCCATTCAGTGCAGTTTTGGCAATATACACTGACAGATTTGAACCCGAATGTCCCGAAAAAAAGGACAGATTGGCCGGTCAACAAGAAAAAAACCGCAGTTTGCCGTCGAACGAAAATGTGTCCGGTAGTGAAGCCAGGGCCAGAAACCCGCAAAGACAGCAAGGGCGTAACTTATCTCTTAAGTTAACGGCATTAGGCCCGACCCCGCTTGGGGATCACGCCCTAGTGCCTCCCATGCCATATTTAGAACATCTTCTTTTTTTACTTTTTGCAACATACTCCTCACCCCCAGCTGCTTCTACGTCACGGGATAATGAACCGCAATAAGACCGTCTTTGTTGCCGACCACTGACATCATTATTAATATCCCAACCTACACAATTTTCTCCGCGTGGATTTACAACGGGCGGACCCACGATAGTCGTAGTGTGACCGGGCTGATCTGGTTGGGGCCACCACTCAGGAAGCACTAAAGATGATGTAGAAGGGTAACCCCAGCAGTCAGGGTTCTTAGGCTCATCGCCTAAAGGATCAATGAGGTTTGTAGGGTTATTCAAAACATATCCATACAAATTCATATCGCCGATTTCGAATGCAATCGGATCCTTTGCCGTCCACCTTCCGATCACGGGATCATAATCTCTGGCTCCAAAGCGCACCAAGCCCGTGTCCCTATCATACAGCCCGCCGGCAAAACCGAAGGGCTGGAAGCCGGGGTTGGTGTCTTCCAGAACATTTCCAAATTCGTCGTACGACATCTGCTGGACGATCTCACCGGTACTCGTATTCACAACCATGACCGGGCTTCCGAGGTGGTCGGTGATGATGCGATTGGTATTGCCGCTTTTCACCAGGTAGTCCGGAACATTGGCGTGGGTCGCGTATACGAAGCGGCTGACGAGGGTGCCGTTATCGGCCACTTCCGCTATTGGCTTCAGTTGATCCTGGTAGAGAAAGTATTGCACAGGAAGGCCGTTTACTTTCTTGCCCACGCGGCGGTTGAGGACGTCGATGACATAGTCCACGGTCCGGCCGTCCGGCAAGACGACCTGGCGCAGATTGCCGAGCACGTCGTACTGGAACGTGGTGATCGCCGTACCCACCGTCTTGGATGCCAGTTCGCCGTTGGCGGCGTACGTGTAGGTCGCGTCGCCGTAGCTGATCAAACGGTCCTGATCATCGTAACTGCCGTTTGTAGTGCTGGTACCTTGGGTATGGCTCAACCGGTTGCCGTTGGCATCGTAGCTGTAGGTCGAGACGACGGCGTCGTTCAGCTTGACTTCGGTTAGGCGGCCGGCCTGATCGTAGTTGTAGCCGTACGTGTCGGCGGTGGCGCCCTGAGTTACCACTTTGGTGACGATCCGGCCCAGCTTGTCCCGGGTGTTGTCGGTCTTGAAGAGCGAGACGCCGTTGGCCTTCGCTTCATAGCCGGCCACTTCCCCAAAGCTCGTGTAGCTCAAGGCATCGGTCACCACGCCCAGGGATGAACCGGTCAGGAGGCCGTTCTGGGCGCTGCGGTTGAGCGTCAGGCTGCCGACCTGAGTCCACAAGCCGTCAGCATCGTAGGAATAGATTACCCTATCACCTGCGTAGGTCACGTCGGTCACGCGGTTGTCCCCGAAATCAATACGATACCCGAATGAGACAAGGCTCTCTGCAGAGGATGGCATCAAGCTCCACCAATCCTGCACTTTCCATAGAAACGAGCCGCTGTAGGTAAAGGTCACGCCGTTTTCCCCGCTGGCGTCACTCACGGTCTGCAGTTTTCCGGAAGTGGAGTTGTAGGAGAAGGTCAGAGTGTCATGGGGCATTTTTTGTTCAACCAGCTGTCCGCCGCTGTTGTAAACGAAGTCGATGGCCTGGCCGTCCGGTCGGGTAATCCGGGTCAGTCGTTTGGCGAGGTCGTATTGGTAGAGGGTGCTGTTGGTTCCGGCGCCCACGTCGGGCGGCGCGTATTCGGACGGCTGGTCGGTCTTCGTATATTGGAAGACGTGGGCCGGTCGTCCGGGAGGGGTAAGGGAGGTGAGGTTGCCGTTGGCGTCGTAGGTGTATCTCACTTCGCGGCTATCGGGCAAAACCTCCAGGATGACGCGTCCCGCCGCGTCGTATCCATAATTGAGGATTCGTCCCAGCGGGTCGGTCACGGTCTGCAAATAGCCTTCCCCATTATAGGTGAAGGTCGTTTTGCGCTCATCGGCGCCGGAACCCTGGCTGATCGTAGATAGGCGTCCCTTCTCGTCGTAGGCGCTCCAGATGTCTGCTAAACCGTCTACCCAATTCAAGATTACCCTGCCCTTCTCATCCAGTCCGGTCATGCTGCTGCGGCCTACGGCGCTGGTCCTTGTGGTTGTCCGGGTCGCTGCCTCGTAAACAGCGGTCGACGTCCGATCACCGCTCAGCGTCACCGTGTCGGTAAGGCTGAGCAAGCTCAGGGGATCGAGGGGGTTGGCCAGCACTGCGCTTCTCGTGTAAGACTTCACAATACCGGCATATACTACGGAACCCTGGCCGCCGTCTCTCCTGGAGAGGCTCGTGACGACGGGCGCCTGCATGCCGAACCGGGGATCGGGGCCCTCCTCGGTGGTGGTTCTACTGGTGTCGGCGTACATGACAGTGGTGCCGCCGTCGGGTCGGATCATGACTCTATTTTTCGTCCCGTCGGGGAAGGTATTCACGCGGACTTCTGTGCCGGCTTCATAGTCTTCCGAGGTGGTGTATTGTTCAATGGAGTAGGAATTGGTTTCGTTCAAGGCGTTGGTGACGGTAACCTTATAGCCGTTCTCAAGTTCCGTCCGGCTGAGGGCGCTGAAGCCGCCCTCCGGGTTTTCATCCTTGATGAGCCGCCCCAGGCTGTCATAGGTGCACTGGAAGCGGTTCCCGTTGGGGTCGGTGTAGCTGGTGAGCAGTCCGCCGTCGCTGTAGGTGAAGCTGCGGATGAGGTTCCCAGGCGCTGCCATACTTGCCAGGTAGCCGTTCCCGTCCAGTGCCAGGGTGGTGACCTGGCCGAAAGGCGAAACGATCTGGGTTGGATTTCCCTGGGCGTCTCGTTCGATAGTGAGGGCGTTGCCGCTGCGGTCCACAACCCCAGTGAGCAAGCCGGTGCCGTCGTAGGTAAAGGAATAGAGGACCGCGCCGGTGCGGGTATCCAAGGTGTGCAGATGCCGGCCGCTCCCATCGAAATGGTACAGTTCCAGACCGCTTTGAGAGGAAAGGGTAATATCACCTACCGAGAAGGCCGGCATGGGAACGGAGACTCGCCGGACGCGCCAGTTGGCGGTGTCTGCGATGTAGATACTGTCATCCTGCCCAAGGGCGACACCAAACGGCCAACACAAACCAGCTGCCGTTGGGGGGCCGCCATCGCCAGTGAAGCTGCAGGACTCGCCATTCCCGGCCACAGTTGTGATGATTCCGTCCGGCCTGACCTGCCGTATGCGAGCGTTCACGCTGTCCGCAATGTATAAGCTGCCGTCCGGACCAACGGCAACATTAGTCGGCTCTGCGAGCATAGCCTCAGTCGCCCGCCCGCCGTCCCCGCTGTAGCCGGCAGACCCATTCCCGGCCACGGTGGTGATGATTCCATCCGGACTCACGCGCCGGACGCGGTGGGTCCACCAGTCTGCAATGTAGATGCTGCCGTCCGGTCCAATGGCAACCCCTTTGGGCCATCCCAACATGGCTTCTGTTGCCGGGCCGCCGTCGCCGCTGTAGCCGCCGGCCCCATTCCCCGCTGCGGTCGTGACGGTTCCGTCCGGACCAACGCGCCGAACGCGACAGTTCCAGGTATCGGCTATGTAGAGGGTCCCGTCGGGAGCAATGGCGACACTGTGCATTCCACTGAAAGCGGCCTGCGTCGCCGGGCCGCCGTCCCCGCTGTAGCCCTCGGACCCATTCCCGGCCACGGTGGTGATGATTCCATCCCGACTCACGCGCCGGACGCGTCTGTTCCCTTCGGCCACAATGTGAAGGCTCTCGTCCGGCCCGATCGTCATACCCAGGGGCCATAATAAGCTAGCCTCGGTCGCCGGGCCGCCGTCGCCGCTGTACCCGCCAGACCCGTTCCCGGCCACGGTGGTGATGATTCCATCCCGACTCACGCGCCGGATCCGATGGTTGTCAAAGTCGGCAATATAGAGGCTGCCATCCGGTCCGAGAGCAATGCAATGAACCTTGGTAAGAGCAGCCTGTGTAGCCGGGCCGCCGTCGCCGCTGTAGCTGAAGTTTCCGTTCCCTGCCACGGTGGCAATCGCCTTCGATATCGTTTGCCCGCCACTCTGCCGGCTGCCGTCACCCCGATATAGGACCTTCCTCACGGGGTCATAGGCATGGTGCACGTCGAGGGTCCAGCCGCCGAGCCCCTGCGCACGGGCATCCCACGTACTTACCGCAGTCTTCTGTTGCTGCCATAGCGTGACATCCTGGCGAGCCGGAATAGGCGCCCAACTCACCTGTGGAAGACCGAAGCTGTACATGTACAGCCACCGCATCTCAGGGGGTGGAGGGTTGTAGTAACCGTCATAAACATAGCCGATGCTGATGAGGGCCTGTTGTTCACCCTGGAGGGTCCTTCCGTAGGTATCCTTGCCGTCCCAGAAAAAGCTGTAGGTCTGGTTGGGGTCGGCAGAAAAGCTTTGACTGTAACTTCTGCCGGCAACGAGGACTCCCAGCTCGATGCGTTTGAGAGGTGCAGGCACGGTGGCACCGCTCAACGAAATTTCCAGCGTGTTCGCCGCCAATCGCCCGGGTACCCGGCCGCTGGAGTAGGTGAGGGCATAAGGAGTTCCTGACAGGCCAAGCGATTCCCCCAGGATCTGGCTCTGGCATTCGATGATCGAGCCTACCATAGAGTTCGTGCAGTTGGGCGGTTCTGGAGGGGGGATAGGGGGTTGTCCAGGTGGTGTTCCGCCATCGGGTGGCCCAATGCCGTAGTTCAAGTCGTAGGTCGAGAAATGATTCAAGAGCACGCGCCAGAGGCTTTTCTCCGGGGCGTACAGGGAGGCCAGTTGGACCCGCTCCGCGTCGGTGATGCTGAGAGTAGAGAGGAGCGTAGCGTTATCCACCAAGTCGTCACCGTTGGTGTCCAGGTCCGCCATGCCGTTGGAGATGCCCTTGATCTTGATCACCATGCCGTCCTTCACCGGTATCCAGGCCGCCTTATCGTTGTCGTAATAGGCTGTCGGCACCTGGGTCCCCATGGGCATGTCGAGGAAGTTGTCAACGTAGAAGGGGACGGGCTGGCTGAGGAGCACATCCTTGCCCCCCACCTTGGCCACCGCTTCGTCCGCCGAGAGCTCCACGCAGTAAGTGTAGCCGGTGGTCGGCGGGAGCGGCGCCGGCATCCGCTTGGGGCCGTCTTCTCCGACCGTGTACTCGGTGATGCGGATGTTGAGGGACGAAACCGGCTGAGTGGAGCCGTCCGGAAGGATGACCTCGGCCTGGGTGCCCTGTGGCACCATGACCATTGCCGACCGCTCGCCGTCACTGTCGCTCACCACACTCCCCCTGGCCACCTGCACGGGTCCCGAGGAAGTCAGGTCGACGGCTGTCACCACGGGATCTTTGGCGATGAGTGTAACATCCTCTACGACGAGGAAATCCTGCCAGGGCACATTCACGGTGCGCTGGGCAAAAAGATACCCCTCCTTGGTATAGACTACGGTGAGATAGCCGCCGCCGTTGACGGCCAGGTCGAATTGGCCGTCGTCGCGGCTCTTGGTCTGGCCAAATTCGGCATGGTTCAGGATCGTGATGACGACCCCGGAGAGCGGGCTGCCGGATTCATTCAAGACTTTCCCGCGCAGGACGGCCGCGCGGGTCTTGACCATGCTCTCCACCTGCACTCCCGTTTGGACCGGGTTTTCACCCGTGTACAAAAAGGCGGTGCTTTCGGCGGGGATGGTGGCCACACCGACCTCGATGGGCGGCACGATACCTTCCGGGAAAGATGGGGTCCAGGTTTCCAACGGCCCAACGGAGATGACCAGGTTCACCGCCGAGCCCTGCAGCAGCGACGTTCCGGCGGCGGGGTCCTGGCTCATCACCACCTGAGCGGCAACGGTGTCGCTATTTTGATGGTTAAGGGTCCCCAGAACCAGCTCCAACGCATTCAGAGCAGCTGTTGCCTCGGCCTTGTTAAGTCCTGTTACATTGGGAACGGCCAACATCTCGAGGGGCCCGAGGGATACCACGAGAGCCACCGTACTCCCGGGCGCCACCTCGCTTCCGGCGTCTGGGTCCTGACTGATGACGCTCCCTTCGGGGATGATATCGCTGTGCTGGGTGGTTACCGTGCCCACCGCGAGGCCGACCGCGGCAAGGGCGGAAGCGGCCTCACCCTGGGGCAGTCCCACCACGTTGGGGACCGTGACGATGTGGGGACCGGACGAAACGGTCAGGTCCACCGTCGAACCTTTGGCCGCGGACGTCCCGGCAGGCGGATTCTGGCCCATGACCATACCCGCCGGGACCGTGTCGCTGTACTCGTTGGCTATGGTCCCCACTGCGAGGCCGGCCGCCCGGATAGTCTCCTCGGCCTCGGCCTGCGTTTTGCCCCCCACATCGGGCACCGTCACCGGCGCCGGGCCAAGGGATACCACCAGGTTGACGGACGACCCCGCCGGGACCGACAGACCGGCCCCAGGCTCCTGGCTGATGACCTGGCCGAAAGGGACGGTATCATTGTATTCGCGGATGGTTGTGCCGAGGCTCAAGTCGGCGGCGGCAATGGCGGTGCCGGCAGCGCCTTCCGCCATCCCCACCACGTTGGGCACCACCGCCATCCGCACTTCCGCCGTGATGGTGACCGTGGCCGGGTCACTGTCCACGCGGCCGTCGTTCACTACCAGCTGCACGATGTAGGGACCGGCGACATCGGGGCTGAAGGTCGGGGTGATGGAGGTGGCGTCCATGAGCAGGGCGGCGCTTCCCTCCGGCCGGGTCGTGAGCGACCAGCGGTAAGTCAGCGGGTCCTCGTCGTCATCTTTCGACCCGCTCCCATCCAGCTTCACGGGATCGCTCACATGGACGCTGAAAGGGTCGCCGGGATCGGCCACCGGCTTGGCATTCTCGGTGGTGATCACCACCGTGTCGGAAGCGCTGTCCACGCGGCCGTCGTTCACAATCAGCTGGCCGATGTAGCTGCCCAGCATATCGGTGTCGAAGGAGGGCTTCACCGCGGTCGGATCGGATAGCCCGGCGGTGCTCCCCTCGGGCTTGCCGGTGAGCGCCCACTTGTAGGTCAATGGATCGTCGTCCACATCGTAAGAACCGCTCCCGTCCAGGGTCACCCGGCTGCCCCAGTGCACTTTTAGGTCGGGTCCGGCATCGGCGACCGGGGCCGAGTTCTCGGTGCTGATCACCACCGTCTTGGGTCCGCTGTCGACCTTGCCGTCATTGACGATGAGCTGGACCGTGTAGTTACCCGGTTCGTCCACCAGGAAGCTGGGATTGAAGGTCCTGGAATTTTGAAGGATGGTCGCGCTCTGAGACGGGACCTCCAGAAAAAGCCAGTCGTAGGTGAGGGGATCGCCGTCCACGTCGGTGGAACCGCTCCCGTCGAGGCTGGCCGTTTCGGTCACATGCACCGTCTGATTCGCGCCCGCATTGGCGACCGGGGGTGAGTTCTCGGTGCTGATGGTCACCCGGTCGGGAGTGCTGTCGGACTTGCCGTCGTTGACGATGAGCTGCACTTCATAGGTCCCCGGCCGGTCGACCAGAAAGGTGGGGTTGACGAGGGTATCGCCGGAGATGACGGCGCCGCTGCCCGTGGGGAGAGCAGCGAAAGACCAGCGGAAGGTCAGGGCATCCCCGTCGGGGTCGCTCGATTGGCTCCCGTCCAGCTGGACCGTTTGCGTTACGAAGGCAGTCTGATCCGGGCCGGCATGGGCCGTTGGAGCCGAATTGGCGGGGGTGCCGGCGATCTGCCAGACGAGGTCGCCGGGGTTGAAAGGATAGAGGCGGTTCTGGCGGATGGTGAAGGTATCGGTGCTCTGGACGGTGGCCCCGGCGGGAACGTCCCCGAAGGTCACCTGGCCGTCCACCACCACCGTGTTGACGGAGAGGCTGGTCAGGCTGGCGGTGACGCCCTGGGCCGCCCTGGCCCCGGAATTGACGACGTTGGCGCGGTAGGTGTACTCGAAGTTGGTGCGGTCCACCCTTCGTTGGCTGACGAGTGTGTGGTTGCCGATTGTCAGGTTCTGAACCTCGGCCAGATGAGCGACCGAAAACCAGAACAGCCCCAAAACGAGAACCACGCCAAGCAAACCGATTCGTCTGTGAGCTTTCACGACCAACCCTCCTTGGTAAGTGCCCAACTCAATCCTGTCAGCCATCCGGCCGCAAATACTATTGGCACTTGTCGATGCTGAAATCTTGGCTTTGCTGATACTCTGTATCGTTGGGTTTCGTTGCCACTCAACCCAACCTACGCTTCAGTTCGCGTTGCGAAGCAGTGCAGTAAGGATTCAAATCTCTATATTAGGGTGGAAGGGCAGGCGAAAAAGCACACCTCCCCACAAATGAGTGTTCAGTTTTTGCGCGTCATTTCCGCATGCTTCCGCCCGTCATGCCCGCATGCTTCTGGCGGGAATCCAGAAAAAAGCCTGGATGTCGGTTTCCCCGGCATGACAAACGATCCCTCACAGGACCCGCATGTGGGAATGAGGTTCTGTGGTACCGGTCACTTCATTCTGTGGCGCTGAAAGGGTGAAAGGCGATGCGACGTTTCCTCAGCCTGGACAAGCCGTATAGGCCCACGGCAAGCAGGGAGAGGGTCCCTGGCTCCGGGACGGATGACGATCGAGGGGTCGTCCAGCCCCAACCTTCGTTTCTAATTGAGCCATCTCCAGGAAGCTGATAAAGCTCGAATTCCTGCGACCCGGGAGCGCCGCTGCCGAGCCATACAAACTGGACGGTGAAAGCTTGCCTCAGAGTCGCTTCATTGCTCAGGGCGAGGGCATCGTACATGCCATCCCCAGGGAGATTGGGATCTGGTTGAGTGACAAGCACATCCCAGTTGAGGTTAAGGGTCGTGATTGGGGTGAGGTTGCTGTAAGAGTCCCGGTCAAAATAGATAGTGAAGCCATGATTTACTTCAGCAGGGTACTCGCTGACGTAATAGTCATACCGCCAGAGATCTTCAGAGAGATCATCGGACAAGTCTATGGCATCGTAGAGAATCGTCACCGCCTGAACCGGAACCGAAAGAAGCAGGAATGACAGCAGGACAATAACCGAGACTACGGAAAAAGGGGTTCTCTTCATGGTTAGCTCCTCAAGTTGTGACGCGATGTGGTCTTTTAGTATTCAGGGCGAGACTGGACTCTGATGCATCTATTTGGTAATTCTGCTCTACGCAAATATCATACTTAGTCTGGCGATAGGCCGATTTTGTTTAAAAATGGTTCTCCTATGCATCACAACACATGACGAATACTGTCTAATTATTTTTGAGTGCAATGCCAATAGAAATGAGAAACTCCGCCAGGAGCTCAAGATCGACCGTCAGATCATGCAGATATATTGTAGAGTTTTCCTACAAAAATTCGAACACTCACTGGTTAGATCCAGTTCTGCTGCCCATTTACCTGGGTTCGGGGACTGCCAAGAATTCCGACACAATTGCCGGGAAAGTAGGGTGGTTTGCCGTCGCTTTCAATCATAATATTCTGAAATTGAAGATAAAATACATGTGTGGCGGGCTATGGCAGCAGGAGTCGGCAACTGTAAAGAAACCCGACAGTACGGTCACTCACCTCAGAAGAGAGCGACCCTGATCAGTAGGGCGGAAGACCTCGCCCGTGCGCCTCACGAGCTGGAGGTCTGCGCTACTGCATCAGGTGCACGGCACTCATCGCTATAATGCTGTAATCACGGGTTATCCGTAGTTGCGTTTCACCCCTGCTCCAAAGAGAGCAGAGGGTTTTCAGTCGTCGAAGCGCTGACTATATGGATCGTGGCCTTGTTGGACGTGTGGTCGCAGGAATGGCGCAAGGTCTTGCCGTCAATAACAATGACCGGTGGAGCAATATTTCGGAAGGCAGCACGCACCCATTGAGGAAGCCTGCTCATATTCAGCTTTCTTGACACGGTCTTTCCACTTTAGTACCGTCGATGCAGTATCAAAGCAATGTCTCACCAACAACCACCAATGGGCAGGCGGAGCGAAGCGGTCATCTGCGGAAGCGGGGGTGGGGGTGAGACTCTGATGCTCGAACGCCGCTATTGCCATGATGCACTGGAGGAATATAGATGAACAACGACGTCCCCATGGGTGAGCCCCGGCAACCCTCGCTGGAGCGTCGCCTGGCAACGATCATGATGGCTGATGTGGCGGGATACAGCCGGATGATGGGCGAGAACGAGGAGCGAACGGTGCAGATCCTGAGAGGGCACCGGGAAATCTTTGACGCTCTTCTCGCACAGCATCGGGGCCGCATTTTCAATACCGCCGGCGATGCGATCCTGGCCGAATTCCCGAGCGCAGTGGAAGCGGTCCGCTGCGCTACCGAAATCCAGGCAGCGGTCCGCACCCGCAACGAGCATTTGCCCGAGGATCAGCGCATGTGGTTCCGCATCGGCGTCAATCTCGGTGACGTCATCGTCCAGGGCGAGGACCTCCTGGGTGATGGCGTCAATGTCGCGGCGCGCATCCAGACCGTGGCCGAACCGGGCGGAGTGTGCATCTCTGGGAGCGTTTACGATCAGATCCAAAACAAGCTGTCGCTGCAGTTCCGCCTGCTGGGTGAACGGAGTTTCAAGAACATCGCGCAACCCATCCGCACCTTCTCCATCGCCGAGGCCGACGGCACCGTGATGCCGTCGCCAACCGCACCGGCGCGACCGAAGCGGCAAGTTGTGGTCGGGATGGCGGCCGTTGCCGTGCTGCTTGTTGCGGCCGTTGGCGGCTTATGGATTTTCCGGGAATACGATACCCGCCGCACGCAAGAGCTTCAGCGGGTTCTCGCGGTCGAGCGCCGGGCCGCCGAAGAGCAACGCCGACTCGAGGCGGTAGAAGCGGATCGTCAGGCAGCGGAAGTCAGGCGCAAGGCGGCCGAAGAACAGCTGGCGGCGGAAGCGGAACGCCGCGCCAAAATGGAGGCCGAGGCCAGGCAGCGCCAGGCGCAGCTGAATGCCGAGGCACAGGCGGCCAGAGAAGCCCTGGCGCGGGCCGAAGCGGAGAAGAAGCGGCTCGATCAGGAGCTCAAACGGACCGCAACGGGAAAGCTGGCAGCGCCGCAGGCTTCCGACAAGCCACTTGGCGAGCAGACGGCCCGGCCCAAAGCAGCGGAACCCCAGCCCTCCATCCCAGCCCCGATAGCCGTGCCGCCTGCCAAGGAACACACGGAGACGGATCGCTTCGAGGGCGTCTACGAAGGCCGGCTCTGCAGTGAGCGCCCGGCCAAGATGCCGGGAATGCGATGCTGGCCGGTGATCCTGAAAGTTGACGGCCGGAACGTCCTGGCGAGCTGGACTCCAGTCGCTACGAAAAAACAGGCGACGGCGCGCGGAACGATCGCTGCCGACGGTGCCGTCCGCGTTACCCTCAACAGCTGGACGCCCAACGGCGATCCCATTGACGGCTCCATGACCGGCAAATGGGAGAAGAACGTGATCTCCCTGTCCGGTAAATGGAACAATGGGATGATCGTCAGCGGAACCTGGAAGCGGGGTCCCTGAGGTCAAGAGTGGGAGGATGAGAACACAGAGTGTCCCAACCAGCATTCAAGGACTCTCCGGTTCGGGTCCCTTCTGACTGCCGGGGGTAAGGCCGATGAGGAGCGAATGGATACGCTCCTCATCCGCAGCGAAGCGTTCCGGTTCTTGCTGCCGGAGGTTACGATAAAGGACGAGGGCTTCTTCGAAGGCCCTGGCGGCATCGTCCCGCCGGTCCTGGTCCCGATAGAGGATGCCGAGGTTGTTGAGCGTGTCCGCTACCCAGGGCAGGTACCCGGCAGGATTCTGGGAAGCGAGGTCGCGACTGATCTGGAGCGCCTCCTCATAGGCTTTGCCGGCCTCTTTCAGCCGCCCCTGGGCCCGGTGCAGAGCTCCCAGATGGTTGAGGGTCATGACAAGATGGGCACCATAGGGCTCGGGATTGCCGGCCGCTCGCTCCCGACCGAGCGTAAGCGCCTCCTCGAAGACCAGGGCGGCATTATCGAAGCGTTCCTGAGTTTGATACAGAGTCCCCAGGTTGTTCAGGGTCGTGAGCAGCGCCGCCAGATGCACTTCCGGGATGGCTGCCGCCAGGTCCCGGTAGAGGTTCCCCAGTTCCTCGTAGACCTTCGCGGCCTCCGCTATGCGACGTTCGCTCCGGAAAAAGCTTCCGAGGGATTCCAGAGCCGCGGCCAGATCAGGCATCAAATCAGCCTGCCGATCACGCGCAACCATGGTGCGCCAGGTCTTGACCGCTTCTTCAAGAGCCTTTCCGGCGTTCTTGGTTTGCTTCTGCTGCCGGTAAAGATCACCCAGAGCGGTCAGGGTCACCGCGACGTAAGGAGGATACAAGGTCCCCCTGGAGGCAGCAAGGGTGCGGTAGGTCTTGAGGGCGTTCTCATAGGCCCTGGTGGCATCCTTCAGGCGGTTTTGTTCCTGGTGGAAAACCCCGAGTTGCACCTGGGAGAGCGCGAGGTAGGGCAGATACCTCGCTGAATCATGGGCCGCCAGATCGCGATAGACCTTCACCTCGTCTTCATAAGCTTTCCTGGCGTCACGGTCACGTTGGTTCTCCCGATGAAATGTGCCCAATCGGTTGAGGGAGAATGCCACGTCGGGAAGATAGGTCTCCGGGCTGCGGGCCGCCAGGTTCCGGTAGGTCTTCACCAACTCCTCGTAGACCCTGCGGGTATCTTTGGGACGTTTCAGATCCCCGTACAGTAGACTCAAATCTTCCAGGACCATAGCCACATAGGGCTGATATCGCTCGACATTGTGAGCTGCCAGGGCCTGATAGAGTTTGAGGGCCTCCTCGAGCGACCTCCGGGCCTCTTCGCCGCGGCCCTGTCCTCGCTGAACGTCAGCCAGCCGGTTCAGGGTCATGGCCAGCGCAACCGAATAGGCCTGCGGATTGTCTTCTGCCAGCCCACGGTAGATGCCGAGGATTTCCGCGTGGACCTTCCCGGCCTCAGCCAGGTTGCCCTGCTCCCGAAGGAAAGTCGCCAACCGGGTTAAGGCAGCCGCCAATTCCGGCAAATAGTACGCCCGATCTTGGTTGACCAGCTCCCGGTATATCTTGACAGCCTCCTCGAAGGCCAACCCGGCCTCACGCATGCGCTTCCCCATTTGATGAACTACAGCCAGCTGCAGCCAGGCCTGGCCGATTTGGGAAGAATCTGCAGCCTTCTTCGCGATTTCCAGGGAGCGGAGGGTCCGGGTTCCGGCCTCATCGCCGCGATTGGTACTGCTCAGGAAGAAGGCATAGCGGAGATTCGCTTCAAAGCCATCGGGAGCCGCTCTGAGGGCTGCCTGGAACGCAGCGTCGGCCTCTTTCATCTGCAGGGCGAGAGTCAGAAGACATCCCTTCAGCTGGTAGTGGCAACTGACCGCCTCGGGTGAGTCGCGGTCGGCGGTGGCGTTTTGGTCGGGATCCGCCTGCGCGGGGCCGTTGTCCCGCTTTTCAAGAACCTCCAACGCCCGATCCAGTTGTCCCTCCAGAACCAGGCGCATGGCCTGCCGGCAGGGCCCGGAAGGACCCTCGTCCCAAAGCTTCACCAGCGTCGCGGGAATCGTCGCCAGGGCGGCTTCGGCCTCATAGAACCGGCGGCGGAGCTCCGGCAGGCCTTCGAGCGCGTTCTCAGAGTGATCCTCGATTGCCTTCAAACGCCGCTGATAGTGCTCACCAATGGCTTTCACCCCCAGCAGCAGGACCAGCCGCCGCCTCATTTCGTCGCGGTTGCCGGCCTGACAGAGGAGCAGCACGACAGGACTGCCTTGCGGTTCGTCGACCAGCACCTGCTCCAGCTCGAAGTCATTGACCACCTCCATGCCCTCACTGCGGACCGTCAGAAGCACTGTGTCGCCAGCCTGCTTATCCGGGAACACCAGCGTGAATGCCCCTCCGCCATCGGTAACCACAGTCGCTGCGCCCTCGGTAGGGCCGATCTCGACTCCTGCTGCCGGCGGTCCCCCCAGCTCCTCCCCACGCACCACCCCTTTCAACACGGCGGCCTGCCCCGCGACTGCGGTGAAAAGCGTCAAGACGGTTGCCGGAATGATCATGAGTCGAATCATGGCGGGTGAGGCCTGTTTTGAGAAGCTGCGAATTGCGAGTTACCAGTTGCCTGTCAGTCGTGGTCTTTTCAGGTGTTTCCGGGTGTTCCCCAGGGACACGAACAACTGGCTCCGCAGAATGAGAAGATCATCAGTCGCGGGCATGACAGATGAAACTCGGAAACCCATTCGGGTGTCGCAATGCTAAGCGCCGGGGTCCGGCGGAAACAGGGGCTGACTGCTGCTCGCGACTTGTACAGGGTACCATCCCAGCGCATTGTATCCCATGGCTGTCAGGATGGGTACAAATCGTCAGGGCTGACCCGCTTATGGCCCCGGTTAGACCTGGCCGAGAGAAGAAGATAGAGCAACCGCTGCTTGCCGGTCCCGAGGACTGGGCCGGGGGGAAAGCAAAGGCTTTCGCAGGGGCGAGTAGTTGACGTACCTGTAGGATAATGAGCGGGTTACCGGAGCTTTTCCTCGAAGATTTCCTTCAGCGCTCGCGGATGGGCTTTGCCGCCGGAGGCCTGCATCGCCTGACCCATGAGAAATCCCATAGCTTTTCCCGCTCCCCTGCGGAAGTTTGCTACGGCCGAGGGATTTTCCTGCAGAACGCGATCGACGATGGCTTCCAGGTCGGCGGTTGCGGAAACCTGCCGATAACCGCCATCGGCAACGATCACTTCCGGCGAGAGAGAGCTTTCCGGGAGCGTTTTCAGGACCTCTTTTGCGGCATTGGCGTTGATTTCCTCCCGTTCAAGCAGTCGCAGCAGGGCACCGAGGCGGACCGGGGTAACGGTGCTTTCTGCCAGGCTCTCGTTGCGTTCCTTGAGCAGCGGCAGGACTTGGATGGCGAGCCACTGAGCCGCAAGCCTCGGCGATACCTTCTCCTCGACCACCGCTTCGAAATATTCCGACAAATCCCGCTCGCCGCTCATGATCCCCGCCTCCTCGACGGTGAGCCCGTACTGCCTGACAAAGCGGTTCGCCTTCCTGTCGGGCATTTCCGGCAGGCTGCGCCGGATTTCCTGGAGCCAGGCATCGTCAAGGACAATCCGCGGGACCGAAGGGTCCGGGATGCACGGGCCCTCAAATTTTCCCCGCATGGCGGTAGTTGCCCGCTTGTCGGGGTCCCAGAGGCGGGTATGGAGCACGATCGGTTCGCCTGCCTTGAGGCAGTTGGCCTGGCGTGTGATCTCGTAGGCGATGGCGTCGCCCACGTGGCGGATGGAATTCATGTTCTTGACTTCCACCTTGGTGTTCAGCTGCTCGCTTCCCTGGGGGCGGATCGAGATGTTGGCATCCACCCGCATGGTACCCTGTTCCATGCTGCATTCGGAACTGTTCGCATAGCGCAACTGGGTCCTGAGGCATCGCAGGAACTCCATCGCCTGGTGGGGAGTTCGCATGTCGGGTTCGGTGACAATTTCCACCAGAGGCGCCCCGGCACGGTTGAAATCCACCAGACTGATGGGCGTCCTCCCTTCCTGCTCATGCACCAGCCTGGCCACGTCCTCTTCCATGTGGATCTTGTGGATGCGGAGTTTGCGAGTAAGCCCGTCCGTATCGGTAATGTTCAGCCAGCCATTGCGGGCCAGCGGGCGGTGGAACTGGGAGAGTTGAAAGCCCTTGGGCAGGTCCGGATAATAGTACACCTTCTGATCGAAGGCGCTCTCCTTCTGTATTTCACAGTTGAGTGCGAGGCCAGCCAGGACTGCCTTCTCAAGGGCTTCTTCACTGAACCGGGGCAGGTTCCCGGGCAGCCAGAGGCATATGGGGCAGGTGTTCCGGTTGGGTTCGTCCCCAGCCTGGTTGGGACACTGGCAGAACATCTTTGTCCGGCAGCTCAACTGAACATGTATTTCGAGCCCTATGACAGCTTCATTAGCTTCATAATGCATGGTTATCTGGCTCCTTCCACCGGCCGGGACAACTGCCAGCCAAGTTCGAGTAGCTGCTCATCGCCGAAGAAAGGCCCAACTAACTGGAGTCCACGATCGCCGTTCTGGTCGGTGAGGAATCCCGGCAGCGTCAGGGCCGGCTGACCGGTCAGATTGGCCGGAAGGGTGAGCGAGAAAACGTCATAGACCTCGTCCACCGTGCCGGCTCGGCCCGGATCAAGAATTGCCCTCCGGGTTGGGGAAGCGAGCAGGTCAACCCTGCGGAACAGGCTTCTGCTCTCCTTTACCAGCCTGGCGCGAATGCGGCAGGCGCGCTCGAAGGCAGGATAGTCCCGGAACTGAAAATAGGCACCCTGAAAAAGATAGGCTTTGAGGAGCAGACTGAACGATTCGCCCCGGGACTGAAGGTACATTTCATTCCAGTTTTTCGCACCTGCGGCGCGGTGTCCGTACCGCACACCATCAAACTTGCCGCAGCTCGATGAGGCTTCCACCGAGCCAATCAGGTTATGGGCTGCCCGAAAGAGATCGAAATCTGCGAAGGCCACCTCCCGGATCTCGCAGCCAGCCTGCTCCAATCTGGCCAGAGCCTCTCGGAACGACGTTCCTTCGGCCCTGTCCAAAGTCTCGAGACACTCTGCGACGAAGCCCACGACCGGGGTAGCGGCCTTCCGGTCGGAGCGCGGCGCGAGGTTTGGGGCCGGGTCATCGGCCAGGGACGGATCTCGTTCGTCCGGGCCCGCGATGGCGTGGAACACAGCGGCAAGGTCGTTGGGGTCCTTCCCCAGAATGCTGCAACAGTCCATCGAGGGCACGAGGCCGACCAGCCCGAACCGGGAAACTCTGCCGTAGCTCGGCTTGAACCCGAAAAGTCCGGCCGACGCTGCTGCCACCCGTGCTTCTCCCATGGTGTCGGTCATCAAGGCAACGTCGCCATGCCCCTCCATGAGCGCGCGGGCGGCCCCATCACGAAACAGGCCGAATCCCAGTTCGCTGGATTGGGTATTGCCCACCAGAATCGCCCCGGCCGACTTCAGCCGTTCGACCACGGTCGCATCCTCCAGGGGAAGGTACCCGTGCAGGGCCGGCGAATTCGCCTCCGTGGGCCAGCCTTTAACCGCAATGCTGGCTTGAACGGTCGCCCGTTTGCCAAAGAGTGGCCCTTCACCGTTAAGAGCTGACGGTGAGGGATCGATATAGGAAAAGACTGCTGCCTTCACGAGCCTGACTCCCACAAAAAATGAGCCTCACCAGGAGGCGGTTCATGCATCATCCTACTCAAGAATACTTGCCACCTTGAAGTAATTACCCTTCACCGACGGGGCGTTTTTCAGAACTTCGCCGGTTACGGCCAGCGGCGAGACGCGGGCCGGTGCATTGGCGCGCATGCGGTTGGCCGCCGGGTGCGGCGCGAAGAGCGGAGCCTCATCACCAGCCCGGTCTTCGCTGAGTTCGGCCAGACGCATGGCACCCGCCAGGGCCGCAACGATGGCAGGACGCTCCCCGGCTTCCAGTCCGATACGCGACACCCAGGAGAGGACATCGATCAGCTCCTTTTGTTCCTGAACGCCGGGGATTGTTTCCTTTTGAGTCCCCTCCAGCAGTCCCAGTTCATCGAGTTGCTCGGTGGCAACCTGGGACGGGGCCTGGGTCAGGGGGCAATAAGCACTGCGGTTTTTGGGAAACGCCGTCACCTCACGGATCGACGAGGTGCCAAGAATCATTGAAACCACCCGGTCCATTCCCAGTGCCAATCCGCCGTGGGGAGGGGCGCCGTAGTCGAGAGCCCGGACAAAAAACCCGAATTTCGCTTCGATTTCCTCCTCCGAAAGCCCCAGTGCCTGAAAGATCCGGTGCTGCATCGTTTTATCATTGATGCGAATGCTGCCGCCGCCCAGCTCCTCCCCGTTGACCACCAGGTCGTAAGCCCGCGAGCGCAGAGCCAGGAGTCCCTCGCGGTCGGCAGGATCAAAATCCGCCCGGTCGGGGGCCGTGAACGGATGGTGATTTGACGTAACGCCCTCCTCCGTGGCTTCGAAGAGGGGAAAATCGGTGACCCAAAGCGGGCTGAAGCGGTTCCGACCAGCCAGTCCCAGCCGTTCAGCCAAGTGCAGCCGGAGCTGGCCGAGGGCCGACAGCACCAGCGGATAGGAGGCATCGGCAATCATGAGAAGGACGTCGCCGTTTTGGGCGCCGAATCGTTCCAGGACAGCCCGCTGTTCCGTCTCACTGAAAAACTGAACGATGTTCGAGTCAAGTTCCCCGTCCGTGACCCGCATCCAGGTCATGCCTTTGGCCCCGAAGGATGGCACGATTTCTTTGGCGTACTCATTCTGGAGCACGTTTTTGCTCAGCTTTTCCGACTGCCCTGGGACCTTGATCCCCTTGATGCGCCCTCCGCGCTGAAGAATCTGCCTGAAGATTCCGTACCTGGTATCGGCAAAAAGGTCGGTCGCTTCCACAAAGCGGAGACCAAAGCGGGTATCCGGTCGATCCGTTCCGTAAAAGTCCATGGCCTCCTGGTGAGTCATCCGGGCAAAGGGACGCGTCAGGGTGATGCCACCGACGGCGAACATCCGCACGGTGAGCTCCTCGACCAGGTCGTAGAGAAACTCTTCATCGATGAAAGAGGCTTCCAGATCAAGCTGCGTGAACTCAGGCTGCCGGTTCGGCCGCAAATCCTCGTCCCGAAAACACCGGACAACCTGGAAATAGCGCTCGAACCCCGCCACCATCAAAAGCTGCTTGAAGAGCTGAGGCGATTGGGGAAGGGCATAGAAATGTTTCGGGTGATGGCGACTCGGCACCAGGTAGTCACGAGCACCTTCCGGGGTGCTCTTGGTGAGCACGGGGGTTTCGATTTCGATGAATCCCCTTTCATCCAGAAGACCACGGGCGGCCTTGATGATTCGGTAGCGTTGCAGGAGATGCTGCTGCATGCTGGGCCGGCGTAGATCGAGGTAGCG
>Ga0255346_1002541_pt1 | contig 22871 bp, 32 predicted proteins | sample wastewater_treat_FD_194410 | JGI IMG/M metagenome (GOLD analysis project Ga0255346, IMG submission 194410) | Wastewater microbial communities from Lulu Island WWTP, Vancouver, Canada - plant22 | ecosystem: Engineered > WWTP > Wastewater > Unclassified | place: Canada: Vancouver, British Columbia... | reverse complement strand
CTTGCTGCTTCTCGGAATATGTAGAACTTCTCTGTTGCTTTGCTCTAGCCTCTGCTATCTGGTCTAAGTGTTTTAACTTATAGGCCGTCTCGGGGTCAGATATAAACTGCCCTGTTTTAGCCAACTCGTCCATATACTCAGCGACCTCAGTTGCAACAAATTTAGGCATTCCATCAGAACCATCATACTTGCCTTCCAAACGATTACACTCCGAGATAAACATATTTGCTGCCTTCTCTTCCTGCATAATCTTCTGTTGTTCTTCCTTTGTAACAAACCCTAGCTTTTTGAGTGTCTCTTTTGCGACCTCTAATTGCTGTTGTTGGGCCTGTTCGTCAGGAGTCATATTGGCAAGTCTTTGAGCTTCTTCCTGTTGCGCCCTAAGCTCTGCTAACTCCGCTTCGTACTTCTTAGCCTTCTCATTGACTTCTGCAAACCTATCATAAGGAATGCTTTTAGTCTCAGGTATTGCTTGAGTACTATCCTGTATCTCCTCACTGGTGGTTTCCGTCTTCTCTGACGATTCAATAGAAGTATCTACAGTGCTTGTTTCTACTGGTGCTGAATCAGTAACGGAAGCTTCCGTTGTGTTTACAGCTATTGTGTTCTCCTCCATAACATTACCCACATTTTAACGACTTCAGTGTCGGTTGGGTTATTAAATTTAACTATAAAGAGCGATTAGTGGATACTCTCCACTGAGCAACAGGCCGAGGATAGACCTGCTGCTCAATAAAGACTATCCCTATTTAATTATACCACGACCCCTTTACACCTCTAATTGCATTCCCTCTGGTAATGGCATATTAGGGTCTATACCTTCCATACCCCCCATTCCTTCCATACCCTGTGGCATTGGTGGTACTGGTGGTTTCTGCTCTTCTGTTAATCTGTCCTGTTCCTTCTCTGCATCTAGGTCAAGGTTCTCTAGTAGTGTTTGTCTGCTTACATCACCACCTGCACGAAGAGCCATTAAGATATCCCTCCTCGCTTCCTTAGTATGGGCTACTCCACTTGCTATCTTTACTTTAACCTCAGGATTGGCCGGTATACTTATTACTTTAACTAATCTCTCCAATTGTTTAGCTTCCTGTCCTCCACCTACAACTCCGTAATACTCACTATCCGAAGCTCTGAATGGTTTGGTTAATAACTGATACTCATACCCTAGTTGTAATATGTCCTCACCAAGTTTAGCTAAAGTATTAGATAGGTTTTTTACAAGGTCTGATAATTGATTGAAGTTAGAAGCTATCAAGGTCTCAATAGCAATACCACTTTTAACTCCTGTTGGGGTCTGTCCTATAAATGCCTCATTAGCAGCTCCTATCAACTGAATGTAAGAACCCAGGGCGTTTATCTGTCTGTCTACATCACTTCCCATTGGAGGTGTTGGTAAGAACTCAGGCTTAAATCCTGCTTTGTAATATATCTTCTCACCATTTTGGTTAGTTACACTTTTAACTCCTGCTCCTTTAGGTATAAGTAATCTTCCTTTATTGATTAGAATATTGTACTCAAGTCTGCTTGTTTCTAAGTAGTTGGCCGCTTTATTAAGAGGTACTATGTTTTTAACCCAGCCCTCACCATAAATACCACCTACATTTATATCAGGTTGGTATATCTCAAAAGGTAACTTCTTGAAGGTTGTTAGCTCGTTTCTAAGTATCTCATTGCTCTGTGGACTTGTTGTAACAACTCTTATACCCTCTTTAGTAACACACCAAGTCTCGTGTAGTATGACATTTTTACTTGAATTGCTAGTATTATTCTCGTTGTTTAGTATTAAGTTCTTGTAATCACTCTCTGATAGGTCTGAAGTGGTAGTAAGGTTCTCTATTGCCTTCTTGTCATAATTAGGATTGTCTTTTATCAACTCGTAAGGCTTACTCATAACCTTTACAATATACCTTGCGTCTTCTACTCCTGTGCAGTACGGGTCAATATAAGTATCAAAAGGATCTAAACACTCTACCCAAGCGTTACCCTCCCCGTCATCTAGTTTGTCATCATAACCATATTGGAATATGCCAAGTCCATAAAGCAAACCATAAAGCAAAGACTTATTAACCTTCTCTTCTAAGTTTAATCTGTCATATTGGAAGGCTAAGTATTCTCCTAGTATTCTTGAAGTATCATTATCTAATTCTCCATAAGGCAAAGCGTCTACATCCCAGCTTGGGTTGGTCTTCATGACTGCATTCCTTATAGCCCTACACACCATATATGTGTGATTGATATAAAAGGTCAATGGATTTCTAACATCCTTTGTGAATGTTCCTGTGGTTCTGTCATACTTGAGATTCTGATTGCCCTTGTAGTACATGTAGTTTACAAACCATTGAAGCTCTACATTAGACCCTCTCCAGTTCCTGCTCTCTTCAAACTTCTCTTTGGTGTAGGCCATCCAGTACTCTTTGTCGTACTTTTCTTTCCCCTTTTTCTCCTCGTACTTCTGGGCTGTGCTTGTTGCCATTTGTGTATTCTACAAGTTTAATATCCTCTTATCCTCTACTTCACATTCTTCTCTATTGCCTCTTGTATTACCGAGTCCATATTCTCTAGTTCTACAAGATTGCTAGTATCTTCTATCTCCTCTTCTTCTGGCTTCTCTGCAAAGGTTGTGTACTCTGGTAAATCTCTTGCTTTTAATAACTTCTGTAATTCTTTTCTCTCTCTACTTCCTACAATAACCTGTAAACAAGTTATCACCCCCATTGATAAAATCGCTATTCCTAGCAAAATGCACAAAATAAATACCGTTGTCTCCATATACATAATTATATCATATTAAGTTGATCCTCTTTTTGAACCCCTTCTATCCTAGCCTTAGCTATTTCCATGTACTCCTCCATCATTTCTATACCTATAAACTCCCTGTCTAATCTCTTACAAGCCATACCAGTTGTACCACTTCCCATAAATGGGTCTAGTACCACTTGTCCTTCTCTGCTTACTAACTTTACAAGATATTCCATTAAAGCAATAGGTTTAACTGTTGGATGGTTGTTTTTTGTATTCTTACTTTCCATTTCCTTATAGTAAACTTCGCCAGAACATTCTGAGTGGTCGTTAGTTCCATTTAGTGTTAAGTCGCAAGTCTTACAAGTTGGACTACCATTGAATACTTTTGGTTTCTCCTCCAACCCCTCACACCCTATATTCCTTTCTCTCTTACTTGCTTTGGCACAGTAAAAGAAGCGTGCTGCCGAACCAGAATCAGAGTAACCATACCCATCTCTCTCATAGTTTTTACCACTCATACAAGTATTCTCACTTGCTTTGTTATGTCTTACATTGGCTGTTGATTTGTTCTGTGGAAACAACCCTACTACCTCATCAGAACCATCGTGGATTAGATTGGCTGGGAAGCGACCTATGTGTGTTTCTCCTACAAAGTCTGGTGATTGTGGAACTATTGGAGTGTTGCCATCTTGTTTACCTTTTCCATTGGTTGTTATTCCTTCTGTTCCCACCCTACACCCATCAATGTTTATTCCACCTACCCCCCACTTCAAACAGTTCTCGGCTACTGTCTTTTCTCCCAAAGGCTTTCTTGCTACTGTAATAGGTTCTAGTGCTGGTTTAAGGGCAGTTCCCCAGCCTTCCCATTCGGAGTTGCCTTTGGTGGTAACGGCTTGGTAATTATTGATGTCTTGCTCTCTACCGTCTCCGGCGTGTGCAAATACGCCACACTTCCCGCCAACCGAAATAAGTTCTCTTTCGTTACCCAGCATCTTATCAATCGCCTTCCCGATATTCAGCGATTTGGGGAATCCTGAACCATATACCCAAGCTATCATATCTCTTATCTCAAACCCTGCATCTTCAATATTAACAGCCATTCTATGCTGTGTTCTTGTACCTGCAAAGGATAGTAAATACCCACCAGGCTTGAGAACTCTTAAACACTCTTTCCATATATCAACACTTGGTACATCATAATCCCATTTCTTGCCCATAAAACTAAGTCCATAGGGAGGGTCTGTAACAATCGCATCTATTGAGTTATCTTCTAAGTCCTTTAACCTATCCAAACAATCACCGAGCAGTAGTTCCATTATAGTTTTATATTAAATTATCTCCTGACATCATCTCGTCTATTGTATCGTTAACATCTCTCTCATCCTCATCCTCTTCTTCTTCTACTAATTGCCCATACATATTCAACTTAGGATGCTCAAAGTAATCTGGTCTACTCATTACAATATACCTTAAACTGTCTGCCAGATCTTCGCCCAACTTAAATGGCTCACTTCTGCTAGTATCCTTTTCTTCATTCCATTTTCTCCAATGATAATTGTTTAACTCTTCAATTAAGTTCTTACATCTTTTTGATATAAACAACTTGTTCTCTCTGAACATTCTAGTTACCCTGTTAATACCAGCCATAACATCATTGTTAGCAGGAACAAACCCCCAGCCTTCTTCTTGTAATTGGAACATCATACTTTGTCCACTTGTCTGCTGTGTTCCCTTACTTGCTGGGTCAATAACAAACATTTGTATATCCTGCTCTCTTAATCCGTTCCTGATAAGCATTCCGTTTAACTGATTACTAATGTCTTTAGCTGTTAGAAACTGCTCTCTAAACTCATCAATGACAAATAGGTTTCCATTTATATCCTCTTTAACTAGAAGACCAGCAGTAGGGTGATTCCAACCTACATCTAATCCTACAAAGTAAATATCCGTTAATGCCTTATCACTCTCTTTACAATGCCTTACCTCGTTAAAGTCTGGGTATATAAGTCCTTCAAACTTCTCAAAGGAGGCTAAATACTCTTGCCTAAACATCATCTCAGACAAGTCCCTTTTTGCTTGTTCTACTAAACTCTGGTCAATGTAAGGATTGTCTAAGGTTGTAAACTTCCATGCTTCAAAGCCTTCTTTTCCTTCTATTGCTGGTTTGTAAAAGGTGTCATACACCCAATCATACCCCTGTGGCGTTGTTGTTACCCAAGCAATACCATTCTTATCTGTTAGGGTTGGGTACAATACTTCCCACACCTGTTTACTCATAAAACAAGCCTCATCAAGCCATAGCCAGTCTAGTCCTACTCCTCTTAACCTATCAGGGTTCTCTCCACTTCTAAGGGTAATTGTACTTCCATTGGTAAGTTCCAGCCTATTGTCCGACTTATTCCAACTTGCTATCGCTTTAGGATTACACCATTCCATTAAGACTGGTATGTTTACATCTTTAAGCATCTGATATGTGGGGGATATGATCCAGCCATGAGTAGGGGTGTTTATTTCTTGTTTGTTTCCTACTCTCATACCATACGCATAAGACAAAGCCTCAATAGTTCCAGCCAAAGTTTTCCCTCCTCTTCTCCCAGCTATAAAGGTTCTAAATCTTGCGTTGCTCTTATGGAATTGCTTTTGATATTTATGTGGTTCGTATATCTTCATCGTCATCCTCCCATTTAATAATAACTCCTGAAGATATAGACTCTCCATTGGTTGTTATGTCTGTTCTTTGGGTTGCCCTTCCTATTCCAGACTCTACAAACCATTTAAGAATATCTGCTTTTAACTTCTCATCTTTTGTAGTCATAGCTAATAGCCACAATGCCCTTGTAGCCTTATCTAATATTTTTAACTCAGAATAAATCAAAAGATAGTCCTGATAACTATGCTTTTGTATAATAGACTTATTCTCACTTTCTTCTACTTGCTCTGTGGTTGCTTTGCTCATACTTACGAATTATAGGTTATATATATCTATTATACCATTATTTTAGCTTGTCCAATTCTCTAATGATTTTTACTCTCTTCTTCTTTAGTGATTCAAGCTCTTCTTCTCTTCTATCTGTCCTCCCCCCTTTGGCTTGTATCCCGTCTATTATCTGATGTCTTTTACTGTTAATCTCATGTAATTGCCTTTGTAGTTTTCTCTTCTTCTTTCCAAAGATTAGCTCCCAGTTCTCTTGATAATTCTTAATATCTTCTGGGGTCCTCCTTGTGTATGGCTTACTAACATCTTCACTCATAATTCTCCTGGCTTAAATTAAATACTAACCTCTCTTAATCCTATAGTTCGTTTTTATGTAATGAAGTAGCAAAATCTATTATATCGTTGTTCCATTGGTTGTCCTCTATTGTCCCTATCCTCAAATCAGCCTCTCTGGCACATATAGGAAAGCTTAATTGATCCTGATATGTGTATTTATTGTTATGCCTCCACCATAGTTTATTGAACTTTTTAACCTTATCATTATGTCTCCTTATCAGCAATCCACAAGCCCACAATCCACCATGTACAGGATAGCCCCCTCTTTTGTATTCCATGACCTGTTCTAGTATTGGAAGACCCCTATACTTAGCCATACCACGACTAACATTGGCCTCATCGTAAATACAATCTCTATCAGGGTGTCTAAACAAAGCTATGTCATTGTCTTCCAACTTTTCCATGCACCACTCCCTAAAGTATGGGGTTTTTATAGTAGCACTCCCATCAATCCAAATACTAATATCACAATCCAATACCTGGTGTGGCATACACTTAAAATACTTAGCCTTCATTCTAGGATGCTCTTCTTCTCTAAAGGCCTTCCTAACCTCCCAGTCTGTACTCTCGCTTGTATCTGTAAATAAAATGGGCTTCTCTTTGAGGGGTTGAGCCTTCGGTTTGTCATAATCTCCAAAAATTGCACTGTATACAATAGTCTTCATAGTTTTATTCTTTATTAAACAAATATAGGGAACATATAATCTTCTCTCAGGTCTTTTACTGCTTCTTTAGCCTCCCTGAACCAGATTTTTTGTATTTCTCCACAGTCCAGGATTCTCTTAGCTACTACTACATATTCGGATAATTCACAGGAGGGTATCCTTTCTCCACTCCAATACGATTCTATCAACTCTGCCCAGTCTACATTCCTGTTCTTATACAAACAAGCGACCTGGGGTTCAAAGGTTAAATTAACAGGATATATGTCATGCCACATCAAGAATGATATTAACCCTAAACTTGATGTTACAAAATCAGCTTCTCCTTTACTCATGGCAGTATATAAGCAAATTATCTTAACTATAACCCTCACATAAATTGTTGTCAAATTCTTACTTAAAATCCTTCCACTTCTCCATTAATTTGTCATACTTCTTTTTGTACTTCTCATATATCTCATCATAATCCAAGTCAGGTACTAATTCGTGGCTTAACCTTACCTTTTCTTCCCATTTGTCCTGTCCATACCTCTTAATAAACCACAGGGAATAATCTGCATATCTTCCGTTCCCATAGCCATTACAACCCCTACATTGAGCATTTACCAATTCTTCGTCAAATAGGATAGAGTTGTTTCTACCAGAGATGGCATGACCAGCTTGAAGTTCTGCTATTGGAAAGAATTTCCCACAGGTTACACACTTACCACAATCAGGAAACTTAGAGGTCTTTAAACAATCACGGGTTCTTATATACCTACTAAACATGGTCCAAGCTTTTTGTTTCTTACCTTTCTTGCTTAAGGTCTTGCTGGGCATTTTTGCGACCTCTCTTTGAATAAACTAATATATCTTTCTCCTCTTGTGGATTGAGAACCATAATCCCCTTTTCTAACTTAGGGGTCATTCCCTTAGCAATAATCCTCCTGTATAGGGTAACTACCGCCATGTTATTTTCTTTTGCTATCTGTTTGACTGTCTTCATATTCCTATTTCCTATATTATACACTATCACAAAATTATACAAAAGAACACTATTAAGATTACCAACCAAAAGAACCATGAACAACCACCCTCTCGTGCTATCTCCCAAGCCCAGACAAGAATTGTCCAGATAATTGGTAAGATTACTGTTACAAACAAAATCGCTCCTACTATAGTCCAAAACATATTAGTCTTCCTTAAAACTTATATCTTCTAATTCTCTAATCTCTTCTAGGTTCTGCTCATGTATCTTAGCCATACGATCAATGTAGAACCTTGCCTGTTCCTCTTTACTAGGATTCCTGCCTAGTTTTAGTTTTTGTATTACAAACAGGTCTCTTCTTTGCTGTTGCCCTGGGGTTATCCTTTTATCTAAGAATGGGTCATCTGGTAAGTTCTCAATTATGTCTTTAGTGTTAATCTCTGCTTCTAGGACATCTACAACATCTGTTATGACTACTACCGCTATATTACCCCTCATACCCCTTATCTCTGCTATATCACTATCAGGAACTTCTAAAAGGGAATCTAGTTTAAGAGATACTGTTCCGTCTTTTCTATCATTGTAATTTTCTAATCTACATTTAAGCACCTTCATTTTTATCTTCCTCTAATTTATTTAAGCTATCCATACATCTTGTTACACCATCGGTATACCCATCGTGATATGCTTCCCTTTCCCTATCATCTAGGAGTTGTTTAACAAACTTATAGAATCTTGTATACATATCAGTCTGCATTCCCTTTCCTATTCTTCCTTTGTTTACATATAATACCTTTCCCCAAGTGGACATTAATTTTCTTAATCCTTCCACCCACTCTTCTTCTGCTTCCTGCTCTACACCTTTTATGAAGTCCCCCACCTTTTGTTCAACAGCCTTGTGTTTATTCAGCGATATTTTATTCATCATAAAGTCGTGATAACTCCCCATTACCTCCATAAGTAAATCGTCAAACTTCTCTTTTGTTTCTTTATCTTTCATTGGTGTCTTTGTGTTCTCCATATTACTTATTGTCTTTTATAATTTTATATATATAATCTACACAATTAACTACAACACCATTCCCACACATCTTGTATCTTTGAGTGTCCGATATTTCTACTTCTTCTCCGTCCATAATCCCCTTAGCAGTCCAGTTGTCTTCTAAACCCATAAGTCTTTCACACTCTGTGGGGGTTAGTCTTCTTATTCGCATACCCTCTAGGGTTGCTTGATTACTTGCTGTGTCTAGTGTTTGAGCTACCCCCTTCCCAACTCTACCTCTTCTCGTTTTAGAATTAGGAACACTTAAGTTTATACTGTCACCCTCTTCTGCAACTGCATATCCTTTTTTAGTTGCTTCTCTAACTGCTATCTGACTTCTTCTGCTCTTATTGGGATTATTACTTCCTTTCCAGTAGTTAGCATCTAAACTGTGAACATTCCCATTAGTCCCATCGTGTCCCGTATCTACAATCTTGTTAATATCTTTTCCTGACCCTCTTTGCTCAAATAGTATTTCTCTTCCACTTCCTTTTCTAATACCGATTGCAAAGATACGCTCTCTGTTTTGTGGGACTCCGAAGTCTTTGGCATTGATAACTTGCCACCAGACATCATACCCAGCTTGTTCCATTTCAATTTGCACTCTGGCAAAATCCCATCCTTTATTGCTCCATAAAGCCCCTTTAACATTCTCCCAGACAAAATATGTAGCTTCAGATTCGGTGACCGCTCTGATAAACTCAAAGAATAGTCCACTCCTTTCCCCTTCAAGTCCTTTTCCTTTTCCAGCCACTGACAAATCTTGGCACGGTGTTCCTCCCGTAATGATGTCGATTTCTCCACGGAACTGTCTAAAATCAATGTCGCTGATGTTTCCATAGTTTTTTATGTTTGAAAAATTATATTTAAGAATCGCACTAGCATACTTGTCTATTTCGCTAAAGCCGACTGTTTCCCAACCCAATTTCTGTGCCGAGATTGTAAACCCTCCGTAACCCGTGAATGTGTCAAGGTGCCTCAGCTTCTCCATATTACTTATTGTCTTTTAATTTAGATGAAACACTACTCACTACTTCCTTAAAACTTTCCTTACTAAATTCCTTGCCCATCTCACAATCAAACTTTGCTTCTTTATATCCTTGTTCAAACCCCTCTTCCCTTGCTTTGTCTAACTCTTGAGAGAAAAGGTCTAACACCTTCTGCATTGCATACTCTCCAAGTTCTTCCTCTAATGTTGTGTTAGTTGCTTGTCCTTGCCCATCTCCTTCGGTAAATATTATAAGCCCTCTCAATTTTTCTTCTAATTCTTTCTTCTCCATATTACTTTGTTGTTAATTTAGATAACTTCTCTTCCACTAATTCCAATGTTTTGCTATCTTCAATTCATTCTTCCTCCCCACTATCTTTACTATTTAATTTAGATACAAATGTTTGAACCCTCTTCGTTGTTTTCCCTAACTCTTTTAGCCTCTCCTCTATCTCTAAATACTGCTCTCTTAATTCTTCTACTTCTCCTACAAGGTTCATATAATCAACCAATTCCCCATAACTTTCCCCTTTCTCTGCCACCTCACTACTCCCAAGATATGTTATACCTTGAAGTGAGAGATAAGCTGATACCTTTCCATTCCAATCTCCCTTATCCAACTCTCTTGGCATTTTTACATGAAGATTTAAGTGCAAGTAATTGTTCTCTTCCCTCTCTCTATCTAATAGTTTGTCTTCAAACTCTTTCCTTGATATAACAATACAGTCTTCATCTCCACCTGCTTCAAGATAATCATTTAACATATTCTTTTCCCTACAAAATACACTTTGAACTTCACTTATTGTTATTCCACACCTTACACATTTTGCTTCTTCATTAAAATGGTGATGCGATTCTTTTCTTTTACTTTTCTTTTCCACTTTATTAAACACTAAAATTAACCTTTCTTAATCTTCAAATCTTTTACAGCTACCCCAAACTTCTGGGCTATCTCGTCCATACTTAATTCTATCTTCCTATCCTCTTCAAGTCCTGTTTCCTTTAGTATTCCATACTCAACTACTCCACCATTAAACTTCTCACAAGTAATAGTTTTTTCTTCTTCGGATATTTCTCTCCAACTACAAATCCCTGCAAATGCTTTTAATCCAAACGATAGTGTGCCTTTACAGGTAATTGACAGTCCAGCCACTATTCCAGATGACCCACCTGCTTCAATAGACCCACCTGCTTTAATATACTCACCTGCTTCAATAGACCCACCTGCTTCAATAGACCCACCTGCTTTAATATACTCACCTGCGTCAATAGACCCACCTGCTTTAATATACTCACCTGCTTCAATAGACCCACCTGCTTCAATAGACCCACCTGCTTCAATAGACCCACCTGCTTTAATATACTCACCTGCGTCAATAGACCCACCTGCTTCAATAAACTCACCTGCTTTAATATACTCACCTGCGTCAACATACCAACCTGCGTTAATATACTCACCTGCTTCAATAGACCCAGTTACAAACAACCCCATATCTAAATCTACCTCTAAAAATTCAGTCGTTTCTATGTCCCCATTAAACACATATCTAAAATCTTCCTTAACTAACCCCTTGAACTTTTTATCTATAACCATTGTTATTCTTCTACTAAAATTAACTATCTGCTAAGGTGAGGCTAAAACTACCCGTAAAAGCCCCACCCTAGTTATCAGATTTCTCGGACACCCCAGACAACCCTCTCAGGCTCCAGAATGCCGACAAATCCGACAATATAAAGAACTACCTCATCTCACTCAAAGCCTCGTTTACATTACCCATCCAAGTCTTAGTATTATCTCCACCTGTATAGGTAAAAGCCCTGTCATAATTGGTTGCCACATCCGAGTAATACTTACTTATTCCATTACAAATAACCCTACTCATTGTCTCCATATCAGGATCGTACTGTCTGTCTCCCCCATAAAAGTATCCATACCAGTTAGTATTCCTGTCCATTCTTGCCTTACCCATTCCTGTTTCTGCTACACTAATTGCTATTACTAACTTCAATGTATCTTCACTACAATACTTCCTTAAACTTGCTAAATATTCACTGTCATATCTCCCACCATAGGCGATAATATACTCTTCAATTTTACCAAGGGGCTGTAAGGGGGTTTTAACCTTTTGTATATCCTCGGTGGTCTGACTGTCCACCTTGGTATCTTCTGTTTGTTCTAGGGCTATCACAGGGCTTGGTAGGGGCTGTTGGATTGCCTGGTTAAGTTGCCTCTGTTCGTTAGTAGTTAGAAACCCTTTGTGTATTAGTAAGTCTATCAGAACATACAGGGAGAAAAGAAGTAGTAATAGGATTATCAATCTTCGTATTATACTTACTCCTCTTCCTTGCCCATCTATTAGATCAATGCTCATTATTTTCTTTCCTATCTTGTTTACTCTACTTTTTATGTTTATTGTCTTCATCTTTATTTTCTTTTAATTTAGATAATTTATCTTCTACTAACTCCAAGGTCCTACTATCTTCTTGATAGCAGGTTTGGAATATATCAGTTAGAACTTCTATCTGTGCTTCTCTCTTTATCTTCTGTATCTTCTTTTCCATTTTACTTAGTTGCTAAATAATCTCTATACTCGTTTCTCATTCTTTTAACTAGCAACTCCTTTTCCATTTGTTGCTTAGGAGTTATCTTTTGCTTGGTCAATTCTCTCATTTGCTCTCCTATTCCATAACTTAGCAACTTCTGATATGCCGACTTAGGTTGCTCATGTAGAACTTTAACTCCATTTACTACTGTTCCGCTTTTTATATCTTCAAACATTTTAATATCCTCTAAAGTTAAATTAATCTAACTCCTCAGCCGCAGCCATTCCAATATTGTTGTAATCTCTTAATGCTCTTGCCTTGGCTCTTGTCTCTGCCATTCTCATCATGTGCTTTACAATCATTGGATTAACATTTCCCTTACAAGCATCTCCATATCCTTCAAAAGTTCCCTTTGTTCCAGATACTACTGCTTTGAATATAAAGAATGTCTCCCCTTTAAGCTCGGACTGTACCAACTCTGTGTGTATCTCCTTGCCACCGTTCTCGTGGAAGAGATTAAGCAATCCCTCGTACTTCACGAAGTCCTTTCCTTGTATGTTTTGTATAAACTCTTTTTGTATATTCATTCTATTAAGCCTTAATCAATTTATAATCATTTGTAATCAACGTATGCAACAAACTGTTAAACAACTGCTTTGCTTTGACAGTCTTGCAAACCTCAATTATCGCCTTTGTGTCTTTTGAATCTCCACTCCCTGTGGTCAAAAGAACATAACTCGTATCGCCCACGCCGATCTCTCTTAAATCAAGAACGGCCCCATGACCCCTCTTGTTAAGAACTGTGTGTATATTTACCATATATTTTTAGGTAGTTTAATTTATATATTATCTATATTATACCTTTTATCATATATTGTCAATAGCCTGTAATATTATTCACTTTTAGCAAGAATGCACTCTGCTGGTATATTCTTGTAAGGTATAGCAATAAATGAAGCATCTCCTGTAGAGGGTATGGTCTTTTTCTCTAATTGACTTGTTGGGTATTTTCCTAGCCACTGGATTAGATTGCAAAGGTTGATTATATGCCAAGAGGTATAAGCATTCTGTTGCTCATTGATGTATCCTGATAGGTAGAACTGACTTTTAATCTTAAAGAATTCTCCCTTTTCTTTGGTGTCTCTGTTCTGATAGAACTCCATTGTAAAGGTGTTGTGGTGTTCAAACTGATGACTTAGGGCTTTCTCTTGACCTGTTAGAATTGATCCACTAGGGAGGGTGAGAATAACATCTATTCCCAAGTCCATATCTAGGGCTGAGTCTTGAGTTCTTTTAATCTCTGTGGCATTAAATACAAGTTTGTATATCTCATCACAAGCTGGAAGCATACTCTTCATTTGTTTATACTCTGGAGTATTTCTAAAACTTAGTTTTTGTTGTTCGCTTAGTTCCATTTTATTAGTCATCTAAAATATCATACTTAGAATTAGTCTTAGGTTGATTTTTAATAAAGGCTTCTTTCCCAGCTCTTTGTATATCTTCTACAACCGAGTGATGAACAATATACTTAAACTCTTCACCCTCTAAAGTATAGGGTTTCTCTAGTCTTCCTGTTCTTGCTATTGTTAGACAATCGTTAAGGTCTAAGGTTACCCCACGCGGCAGTGTAGGGGCTTCACTCTTAATGTCATCAACTAGAAGTCTTAAATAGGAATAGAGATAAACTAACTTTTGAGATATACCAGGAACCATTGTTGCTAATATCTGTCCCTTTCTACCTAGCACCCTTTGAGAGTATAACCAGTTGACATTCTCCTTGCTGATTAACCCTAGATCTGTGCTTACTAACATTTCCCCTTTTTGTTCTTCCATAAATATATATAACTTAATTTAATTTAATTTACCCCGATACTCTCTCCAGAGTTTAATTTTATCTAGTAGCTTATACACACTTCTAGCATAGTAATCCTCTTTAGTGTTTGGAATATACAGATTGATAAAGGTATTGAAGTTCTTTCTCCAGTCATCATCCATCCACTCGTCTTGGTTCTTTCTCTTAGTTAGAACCTGTATAACATTGTGTAGTCTTCTTCTATCTGTAATTCCCTCCAGCGGTATAGGGTAGTGTTCCTTTAGGAAGTTCTGTAGCTTTGTAATGTCAGGACTACCATAACTCTGGGGCTTGTCCCCCACAGCCTCCCTAGGTGTGTTTATACTATTCTCTTTTATCTTATTATTATTTGCTCTTAACTTTCTCAGAGTCTCACTCTTAACTTTCTCAGAGTCGGACTCTGAACTTTCTAAGAGTCGGAATGTGCCACCATTTGCTTTTACTTTGTAAGAAACTTTAAATTCTCCACAATTGCAGACTTTAACTATTGAGTTAGAAATCGTACTTGAAGAAACATCTAGCATATAAGCGAGTTGATCGTTAGTAAAATAGAACTTTCCATTAGGATTATTTTTTAAATAAAACCTTATAAACCCATAGACAAGTCCTTCTGTGTTAGAAAAGTTATACTTCTTTACTTCGTTTAGGTAGAATGGAATAAACTCGGGTTTGAATAGGAGTTTATTGTTCCCTGTTATCCCCTCAATTTCTTCGGTATCCACTTCTTCTACCTCGGCTACTGAGTAGGCATTTCCCTCTTTTGGACAGATTATCTCTTGCATATTTGCCTGGTCTTAAAATTAAATAGTTATACAGGAGAGTTGGCGACCAAGCAAGGAAACCAACCCCCCTGTATAAATATCTAATTCTGTGCAGTTTTGCTTGGTGCTTCTCCTCATACTTCTAATTTACACCTAGTAAATAGGGGTTGTCAAGGGGGATGTAGTAGTTCTTTATAGGACTATAAAAACAATCCCCATTTCTGGGGACTGCTATATCAGATTGGGGCTTCAACTAAATTTAGTTAAAAGCCTTAGAATTACTATATCATATATTCTTTATTTTGAACATTTTTCTATCTGACCATTCTGCTTGTTTCCCAATATTCCATTGTGCAATAGGTCTTATGTATCCTACAATTCTGCTGTACACCTCGCATTTAGTTCTCTTTACCATGTCAATTATCTTTACAATTAAGTTTACAAAACTAAAAGAGAGGATATTCATACCAAAATGGATATATACAATACCCTCTCTCTACCAACTAGCCTTGCCTTGGGTCGTAATAATCGTTCCCATGCTTCTCATGGATGAGCTTGTGGCACTTTGAGTGAACCGCTACACAGTTGATTGTTGAATTGTTGCCACCTCTACATTTGTTTTTACAATGGTGTATCTGGAGTGTACTATCTGTACCTTTTAATCCACATACGGGACATACATACCCTTGCAATACCTTAATCTCGTGCTTCCAGTCAAACTTCGCCTTCTTGGACACATCACACCTCCTCTAGTTGGATTTTTAACGAACTATATCACTAAATACTCCCCATAATTTCTAATACTTCTGCTGTACTTGATAGAGGTATCATCATTTTCTGTTTGTGGTTGAACAATATCCAGTTAGTTCCTAAGGCTTCACCTTCTTTTCTCTTAAATCCTTTTGTATCTAAGAAGTCATCAGTTCTCTTGAATGTCTTACCGGACAAGAAGACAACCTTTTTACTACCCTTTGCGGTCTGTCTTATTTGAGATTGTTCTGCACCTGCGTGAGTATGGGCTGTCATTACAAAGTCGTAGCCCTCATTCTCCATGATAAATCTTTTTTGTGCATGATTAGGGTTAAAATAACTATTTCCTTTTGCTTCGTGTAAGATAGCTCCTGTATAGGTAATGCCATTTATTACTAATTCTACTGTTCCTGTTCCATCAAAGATTGGTATATTCTTTCTAATATCACTGTAAGAATCTAGCCCTGTTCTTCTTGACCATTTCTCATGACTCCCCATTACCCCCCCCAGTATCTTGTCATACCCCATATACTCAAGCATTTTATGTAGGTATAGGTCTTGCTCATTAAGATTGGCTATATCACTAAACTGTGCTGGGTTCCAACAGAATCCGTCTGTCAGGTCGCCTCCCAAAAAGACTCTCATGTAAGGGTTATTCTTAATCTCTTCTACTTCCCATCTTAATCGCTCATAGTCTACATCTTGACCCGCTATATGCGTATCTGCAAACCAGCCGATAGCAATAGGGCTATCAGTCTCTATCTCTATTCTTGTATTATATTCTTTGTTCTCTACAAGTTGTCTAAGTTCAGATCTTCTTACCATTTCCCTATGAAGCTCATCAAAGGTCAATTCTGTAATAAATCTATCAGGATAGCTTATACTCACCTCACCCTTTCCAAGTTGTTTTATTCTAATATCTTTAATCGACTCAAAACTATTCTCATCCCCTGAAGTATACAAACCCTCTCTCTCCTTGTTTTCTGGCGTCATGGCACTAGGAATATTTATTTTAACTATTGGCCCTCTCTCTTTTTTCTACTAACTAAATCTTTCTTCCAATGCTGGAACACTCTTAATGATCAACTCATATATGGTCTGTACCATACCCTTAATTGCAACAAAGTTGATATAGAAGAACTGTAAAAGATTTCCTATATTATCCTCAAAACTCTCTACCCATTGATATTTAATAAGCACTAAAGTAAGTGCTACTGCCCCAGAAAGAAGAGTGATTATCAATCTCTTTTCTTCTTTAGAAAGATCTCTCTTGAATATCTTTCCCAGTAGTTTAAATACTGATGGTAAAACAAACGGAGCTAATGAACCAATTGCTCCTGATACACCAGCACTCAAAATAAATAATTCTGTATCCATTATTATATTTTAGATAAAATAAATTTAACCAACATAGTACCAAACAAAATAATACTTGCTGAATATATTATTATGTTTAGTATGTCATTCACTTTTTTTCTTTCCTTGTTTAATCTATCTTTAATTGTACTAACAGGCTTCAATTGTTCCAAAAAACAATCTCTAATAATTTAAGGATACTCCTACTTCTTCTTAGGAAATAGTTTCTCCAGAAAATCCACTATCCAAACAAACCTGCCATTCTTATACTCATTTAGTAGCCTCACGGCTTCATTCTTCTCTCCCTCTAATCTCTTCCTCTTCTCTTCTAAATCTTTATACCTTGCCTCTAACTCTTTGGACTCGATTTTCTCTGCTTCTAAAAGACCCTCTAATCTCTTCCTCTCCTCTTGACTCTCCCTAACTTGGGCTTCTGAGGCCCCCAGAGCCTCGCTAAGGCCCCTGTTTTGTTCAAGTAGTCTATTTACTTCCTCTTGGCAATTCGTTGGGTTCTCTTGGGTATAGATTTGGAATTTTCCAACATCAGCACACCAACCGCTTCCTCCCCCGTCTATATGAATATCGTACCACCAATAACCATCCGTTTGTCTTGGTTCGTCCCAGACAGTTCCTATTTGTCCTACAGCGGACTTAGAGATTAGGTCATACGCAATCCCACTCCCTTTTCTAATATTTTGAATATCTGTAAATATAATCCTATCCCCTTTCTTAAACCTTGCAGATTCTGCTAAGACCTGTAAATCAGGCAGGGGATCAATATGAGAAGACCAGACTGTGGCATTGCTTTGTAGACCAAAATGGGTATGTGGGCCTGTACTATGCCCTGAGTTTCCTGAAAGACCAATAAGATTACCCTTTTGTACCATATCCCCTGCTTTCACCTTAAATTCCGACAAATGAAGGCACCAATGTCCTCTTCCATCGCTTGTTTGAATCTGAATATACTTTCCTCCATAGGAGTCAGTTGTCGCTAGTCTTACCTTACCGTTTACAGTAGCATACAGTTCCGTACCTATTGGCATAGACACATCGACCCCATCGTGAAAACTTCTAATTCCTGTTATGGGGTCAGTTCTCCAGCCATAATAACTGGTAATTGGGTGGTCTCCTTTCCATGCAACGCTCTTCATATTATATATTATACCATTATCTTAAACCCCTTCTAAAAAGCGTAAGGGTAGGTCTGAATGCGTGTCTATTGGTCCCCTTGTCTTCCCTTGGGGTCTTCCAATCATCTCCATAAAGCATTCTAAGTACCCATTCTGGATTCTTTAAGGCTGGGAACTTAACTCCTCTTAGTTCAACACTATCAGGTATCACGGTAGGGTCAATATCCTTTGCAACAGGGCCAAACCAAGTATCAAACCACTCCCCTTGAGAAATCCACATTGTAAAGATGTCTAAATAGGGTGATATTTTCCCAATATGAGCTTGTCCTAGTACAGGTAATATACCATCTTTTTCTGGCCATCTTTTCTGATTATTCTCATCCCAGTATTCTGCTAGTAATCCCATCTCATAGAGTTTGGTATACAGTTCCCTTGCTTCCTTTTCTATGTCCTCCCCATTTGTGTACTTACTAATATAGGCAATGTCCATATCACTGTCCCCTGGTATAATATCTTTCCCTCTAATAGCCCCTAGTAGACTACCAGCCCATAGGAAAGGCTCAACTCCCAATTCTTGAACAACACCTATAAGCTCTTTAGCATTTTTAACCTGTTCATCCTTTTGCTCCTCAGTCATTAAATCCAACCTTTAGATAAATTATATGACCCGATACTTTTGTGTCGGTATACCTAAGAACAAAATCTGCTACATAATCAGGAGTAAGCATACTATCTCTTGGAGTATTTGGATTGATGGCTGTTTGTAGTTTAGTGTCTACCTTAGATGGGGCAATAGCATTAAGATATATTCCTTTCTCGGCTAGTTCTTCGTGCCTACTTTCTATGTACGAGTTTAGAGCAGACTTAGAAGCCGAATAAATAGGGATTCCTTTTCTACCATAAGTAGCACTAGCAGAAGACAAAAATACCATATTCCCCTTCCAGCTTTGTTTTTCTGCTAATTCCACTAGCCTTACACAACTATTAAAATTGACCTCCATTACTTTCTCTTGGTTTGAATACTCTCCAGCACTATGGATAATCGCCTTGTATTCTTTTAGATCAATTTCCCAGTCGTTAGTAGAAAGGTCTATCTCTTTATGACTAGGGGCATAGTAATTGGGTAATCTTCTGATACATGCCGACCCTATACCACCAGTACCCCCAAAGATTAAAACATTCTTAGATAAGTCAGGAAGTGTCGTAATAGGTTGTGTCCAAAACTTCATTATACCTTCTGCAAAAGATAAGTCTTCTTCAAAAGTAATTTTACTATTAAAAGACTCTCCCTTAATAAAGGCTATATTAGTCTCGGGTCTTAGGGTTTGCACCATGGTAATCTCATCCATCCAGTCTCTTCTTGGACTTTGTAAAAAGGCTTCTACTAAAATGTCTTTTCTAAATGCCTCGGGAGTTAAGCCTAAAAATCTTCCTACCTTACTTTTAGACACTCCATTGTGAACATAACCATCTATAATTGGACTAACTGTATCAACACAATCGTTACCACAAAGTAGAAGTTCTTTTATCTGCTGTATAGTCTCAGCTCTTAAAAAGGGTCTAGCCCCCTCATGGATAATGACAAAATCCCCAGTGGTTGCCATAACCCCGTTGTAAGCACTCTCACTTCGGGTTAAGCCACCAGCAACACACTTGTAATCTTTGTATTGAAAATTGGAGACAATAATAACCTCATCTACCAAAGGCTCTATAACATCTAAGCAATATTGAAGTACAGGTTTCCCATTGAGACTCATTAGTTGTTTAGATATAGAGGACTTAAATCTCTCTCCCTTACCACCTGCTAGTATAACTGCACTAAATCTCATTCTTAATTATACCATTTTGATATAGGTCTACCCGCCCTACCCACTCCTACTCCACCGAGAGGGGGATATACCCTATTTTCTAAAAAGACCGTTGCAAAGGGATTTTACATATACCACCCACTCCTACCCCACTCCACCCTACTGTGTGTTGTAATTTTGTGAACAGGGAATTATTTAAGGAGCTTGTCCAGTATAAAGGCTACAATAGTCCCAAAGTTTGTTATTCCAAAGAATACCATCCACTTTTGAAGGATTCCTATGGCTTGAATACTAGCTATGCCATCTTCTAACCTTTCCAGGTCGCTTTTGCCATCAGTACCTTTTCTTTCTGCAAGTCCTTCATACCATTCTATAACTCTCATTCCTCTGTCTGCTATATTAGTTATTCTATTCCTCTCTATATAATCCTCATGACTTTGCACCATCGCAACAAGCCCACCTTTTTGATACTCGTTTCCCAGTAAGGCTTGTTTAATCTCCTTAACATCATTTGTAAGTTGTTCAAAACATGCTTTAATTTCCAATTGCACAATTTTTTTAATTTGCTTCTCGGTTAGTGGTTTGTTCTCCATTGGTGGTATATCTAGTATTTAATATTGTTCTAAAGTCTCTGTTGAGCTTATACTGGCTCCCATTAGAGCTTCTAGCATTGGAACTAATTGCTCTATTTTCTGTCTTGCCCTTGCCGCACTATCTGTTACCTTTGGCAAGAACTTCTCATACTGTTCCTTCTCCGTTGGGGTCAAACTTGAACCACCAAGAGCATTAAACATCTGACTTCTTAAGGCTTCAATCTGGGACTTGTAGGCTGTTGATTGGTTTGCCGCACCTGTTAACCCGTAGAGAAGATTCTCTATTCCTGCAGTCTTTCCTGCGACATCAGGACTCTCTTGTAATAATTGGTATGCTCCAATAGCTGCGTCTCTTGCCACCATTGCCTTTCTTCCCGTATCAGTCTTCGGTAAATTAGACTGGGTGCTTTTGGCATCCATTCCAAGTAGACTTAATACAGCATTAGCTTCTGCTGCTGATATTTGACCATTTAGTACACCCTGAGCCAACATAAGGTTGATAGCACTTATTCCTTGGTCTTGTTGAGATATTTGAGGTTGTAATTGTTGTGGCTGTTGTATCTGTCTCCCTTCACTTATTCCTTGATTTATTCCAGGTATTGCTGGTATTGCTCTTTGTCCTGCTGTTACCAATGGTTGTAATACCTGTGGAAGACCCTGCGGTAAAGATACTCCCTTTTGTAAAGTCTTTCCTATAGCTGATGGTATTTTCTCTTGCAACCCAAAAGTAGGAATCTCCATATGTGTAGAAGCTGTACCAAGAGGCATTGTTCCAGAGCTTATCGCTTTAGTCTGTAAGAATGGTCTTACTGTATAAATATCTCTCATTTTAGCTAACACCTCTTTTGTCTGGGGTACACTCTCCTTAAAAAAATCATCAATGACTTCAAAGACCTTGCGACTTGCTCTCTCGCTAACTCCTGCCTTTGAGGTTGTAGACCAGTTAATAAGTTCCCTTGCCTTCTCCCTTACCATATTTAATTGACTTGGTGTATAGTTATCTCCTAGTCCAAGTAGGTCTCCCATAAGCTCTTGATATTGTGCATTTTTAATTACACTAGGATTATTCTTAAAAGCAGATTGTATTTTAGTTGCCAATTTCCCTGTGTCTTGTCTTGTATATCTAACAACTTCATCAGCCTGACCTAATATCTCATCAAATTGACCCCCTAGTGCCTTTAGTGCCTTATCGCTTCCAACCGAAGCTGAGGATGAACTGCCTACTGGTATTCCAAGCTCGTCCATAGTATCTAAGAATCCTTTAATAGTTCGCTTTCCTTGAGTTACAGATTTTATACCTGTTCCTCTTCTTGTGGCTAGTTTGTTTGGGTCAAGTCCAATTGCTTTTCCCCTTAATTCTTGTCCATATTGGGCCATCTTTCCTGTTTTAGGTACTTTAGCATTCTTAATTCCTTTAGATATCTCACCAACTCCCTGTAATGCTCCACCAACTAATCCACCAAGCCCTGCACTCTTTAATATTGATGTTAACTCGTCTCCTTCTTCTGATCCTCCATATCCTGCCAATGCACCAGCCCCAGCACCCCTAGCCGCAGCTGTTCCTATTCTTCCTATTGCCGATGTTGCTGCACCACCTCCCGCTGGAACAAGAAAAGAACCTGCGGTCGCAATGCTTTTTAATACTTGTTCTGTAGGCTCGTTTATAGCCGCACTAATATCCTCCATTGAAGAAGAATCAAACATAGGTTTGTATCCTCCAGGTGCGGAGGCTGCATATTTGGCACTTTCGTATGCCCTTCTAAAGGGCTGCGTTAAAGAACTAAGTATATTCCCTGCAAAACCCCTATTTGCTGGGGTCTCATATTTTGCCTTCATTTCTCTAAAAGTCGCCATTTTTTTATTTTAATAAATAATTACCTATTTCTTCTTTTTCTGAGAGCTGTATCTATTTGGACCAGTGTAACCATAAAGCACCTTTGAGGCCCAGTCTAGTGGTCTTCCCCAAATTTTTCCTAACAAGCCAACCACCCCACCCTTCTCAGAGGTTACAGGTCTATCCTCAGGAATACCCTTTGTTGCGTATGTGTATGCTTCTTCATCTGTATATCCCATCTCTTTATATTGGTTGTATCGTGCTTCTTGAACATCTACTGGTTTCTTCCCTTCACCCCCATTCCCACCTCTTTGTCCAGCTAGGGAAAGCAAGTCTGCAAGGTTGATTCCTTCTTGCCGAGCTGCGGCTGCCCTACTTGCTGCTAATTGTCTATTAAACTGGTCTTGTTGTAGGGCATCTTGATACAATCTCCATGCATTCTCTGCTGCTGTGTTAGCCTGTTGTGCTGAAGTCTGATACGCCCCTAAGGCCTTAGCTAGAATATCTTGGTATCTTTGACCTCTTGCGTTAAGTAAGTTTGAAGCTGTTCCCCATTGTGTAATAGGGG
>Ga0255346_1002540_pt1 | contig 22873 bp, 26 predicted proteins | sample wastewater_treat_FD_194410 | JGI IMG/M metagenome (GOLD analysis project Ga0255346, IMG submission 194410) | Wastewater microbial communities from Lulu Island WWTP, Vancouver, Canada - plant22 | ecosystem: Engineered > WWTP > Wastewater > Unclassified | place: Canada: Vancouver, British Columbia... | reverse complement strand
TATCTATGAAATATTCTTCCTTATTCATTAATTTCAATAATTTTATATCTCCAAAAGCTTCATTGACTGTTTTATATCTTTCTGTATTAGTTTTAAACCTTAGGGCTGAAATTTCGTTTAACTTTCTTCTGACAACACTGTATATTAATATATATGATCCCCCAAAAACAGCCAGTAAAATAAGAGCCAGAAAAGGTTCTATTATTAGAAGTAATATAAATATTAATAAAACAACTATCCCCCTTGAAAAAATCTGTATAGTTGGTATCAAAATATTATTCACAGTTTCCTGAACTTCGGAAAGAATATTTTTCCCAAGTTTATTAGTATTTTGGCTTAAGAAAAATGAGTAAGGCTGCATTAAATAACTTATCAACAATCGTCTTGAAATGGTATGATTTCTCATCCATGAAAATCTTGCCAAACCCCATAATGATAAAAACATCAAGGCATTGCTTATTATCAAAATAAGCAAAACTGATATCCCTAAAAATATGAGAAAATGGTTAATGCTTTGAAAGTGCATGCTTTCATAAAGCCATAACAAATATTTATTTTCTGTTAAAACATTTTGATTAGTTATTAAAGAAAGAAAAGGCATTATTGGTGCAATCCCGGCAACTTCAATAATTCCTGAAAAAGTAATTGCCGCAAATAGTAAATAAAATTTTCTTCTTTCTTTGTCTGTTAAAAGACTTAAAATCTTCTTAAAAATACTTATCATGACTTGAATATTTTTTTAAATTCTTAAAATAAAACTCTCTCAAATTTTCCAGAGATTTTTAGGTGGCATCAACTACCATCTATCAAGATATTTTAATTCATGACTTGAATAAAAATTATTCATAACATGAATAATAATACAAACTATGATTTTTAATGTCGAGTAGCAGAAAATTATACTGCCATAAAGGAAGCTTTTTCATAAAGTATAACTTACTAAAAATTATAAACATCCGTTAATTATTCTTTAGTTGCATACTTTAGCATAATTATGATAATATGATGATAAATCATAAAAGGAGTTGATTATATGAAAAGGATTAGGCCAATTTCAGATTTAAGAAATAATTTTACCGAGATTTCAAGATTGGTTCATGAAACACAAGAACCAGTATTTTTGACAAAAAACGGATATGGAGACATGGTAGTTATGAGTATCGAAGCTTATGAAGCCAGACAATTTGAAAGCGAAATATTTCATAAACTAAAAGAAGCAGAGCTGGAAGCTAAATCAACTGATGCGCGATACTCACATGAAGAAGTATTTTCTGGGTTAAGGTCAAAAGTCGCTGAAAAAATCAATAAAGATTATATATAAGATCGCATATCTACCTGTAGCACAAAAGGATTTACTTGATATTGCAGTGTATATCATTGATAATCTTAAATCACCTAAAGCTGCTATGGATTTTATTGATACCCTTGACAAATCTATTCTCAGACTTAAACAATATCCTTACTCCTGCAAGTTATATCAGCCACAAGAGTCACTTGAAACAGAATATAGATTTTTGCCTGTAAAAAACTATCTGGTATTTTTTGTAGTTACTGAAAATATAGTAGAAATCCATAGGATTGTTTATGCAAAGATGAACCTTGAAAAAATTGTAAAATAATATATGTTTCTACCATCTGCTATATGGCTTAATTCTTCTTTTTATCAAAATATTAATTAATAAATAACCATAAGCCATTTAAAAGCAGGAATCACATTAATAGTTTTACTGCCTTGCTTTATTGTGGGAAAAACTAAGGTTCTAAAATTGTTAAATCAAGCTCAGAAAAAAAATTTTCGAAATGTTTTTTATTTAAAGTAAGCAGAAAATTAACCCTTTGCTTAAAAGCGCCATAAGCTATAAGAAAATCATAACTGGCTCCACCAATTATATGGTACTCATCAAGTTTTATCAGGACATTTTTATAATCGGTTTCTGTATATAAAATTAAATTGAAATGAGGATAAATATTTTTCTTTATAATTTCTAAGACCAAACTAGAATTTAATTTATCAGTTTTCAATATCCCCGTTACAGCAGTATAAAATTCAAGCAAAGTATGGATACTGATATGAGCATCAATTTCTTTTGAGTTTGTTTTTTTTACCCAGTTAAAACATTCGACATGTTTTGGATGAGTTTTAATAAAAGCTGCTACTAAAACTGACGTATCAAAAAGAATCTTCATTTCCTAAAATTTTTTTTATTCTTTCATCTCTTAAGTCTTTTATTAAATTTTCAAAATCTATATCTAAAGATGGGTTAATTATTAAAAACCCATCCTCCTCAGTAACCAATTCTTTCCCCTTGAGAGGAGTTATAAAAAATCCTTCTGGGCTTTCCTTAATTATTAAATTATTTCCAGATTGAATTCCAAAATCATCCCTTATTTTTTTTGGAATAACTATCCTGCCAAATTTATCGATTGTTATTTTTCTCTTTTTCATATTTAAGCTAATTTCTTTATGATATTGCCATTATAATATAATTATTGGCAATTTTAAATAAAAATAAAAAATAATCAGAGGATTTGACAAAAAAATAAGCCATCTAAGTATCATAAACATTTTTTAATTATAAAATATTTTAAAAGGAAAAATTTTGTTATAGAATTATTTAGACATATATGTTAACATATATGTCGAGGAAAGGTTTTTAAAATGAAAAGAACAACTATATATATGGAAGAAGCAAAACTTAACAAGCTGAAAGCATTTTCATATAGAAAAAAAATAAGCATGTCTGATGCCATTAGACTAGCAATAGATAATTTGCTGGAAAAAGAAGAATCCAATCAAAAGGATAAAACAATTGATTATAAAGATATTATAGGGATTGCGGAAGGCAGCGAAGTAAATAATATATCAGAAAAAGTAGAAGAATTTCTAAAGGAGAAGTTTAAAAAATGATTTTTACTGATAGTGGGGCGATATATGCAATTTTTGATAAGAATGATACAAATCATGAAAGAGCCTCAACTTATTTTGAAAATAATATTAATAAGGAATCATTTATAATAACTACTCCAATTCTTACTGAATGCTGGTTGTTGATAGAGGCAAGACTTGGCAGTTATTTTTCCAGAAAATTTTTGGAGTCAATACATTCAAATATTTTTTTATTAAAAGAGATAAGCTACATAGATTTTGAAAATGCACTGAATATCGACAGGAAATATAATGATATAGGTTTTGGATTAATTGATAGCTTATCTTTTGCTTTTATTGAAAGAAATAAAATAAATAAGATATTTACTTTTGATAGAAAGCATTTTTTGATTTATCAATCTGAATATTTTAAGATGGTAAACTTGGTTCCGGAGATATAAGTATTAAATTATATCAACTGTTGTGAGATACTTTCATGAAGAAGTATTTTCTGACTTATGGTTAAAAGTTGCCGCTGGCAGACTCAATGAGAAACTTCTTTCATTTGAGCATTATATAAAATAAATATGCTTTTAGATACTTTTTGAGTGATGCACTGGGTTAATTTCATTATATTCATTGATTATCAAAACATTTTTTTGTTTGCTTAATATTATATTGTTTAGTAAAATAATCATACTGAATAAAAAATATTAATTTTATTCAATAGGATCAATTTTTATGATAAAAGATATAGTTTATCAGCATAAATTAGAAAAGGAAAATCTTATATCGAAAAAATATATTTTTCGGGAAAAACTTAATTTTGCTAAAAAGTTTATTGACAGTGATTTAATAAAAATAATCACAGGTCCAAGAAGAGCAGGCAAATCTGTGGCTTCATTTTTGTTATTAAAAGAGAAAAAATTTGCCTATTTAAATTTTGATGACGAAAATTTACTGAAAGTTGAAAATTATGATGAAATTATAAAAGCAATATTTGAGGTATATCCTGAAAGTAAGTATTTATTTTTCGATGAAATACAAAATTTAAAAAATTGGGAAATTTTTGTAAATAAACTTCATAGAAGAGGGTATAACTTAATAATTACAGGTTCTAATGCAAAACTCTTAAGTAAAGAGTTAGCAACTTCGTTAACTGGAAGATATATTCCAATAGAAATATTCCCTTTTAGCTTCAGTGAATTTTTGGATGCTAAAGGATGGGAAATAGAAAAAGAAAAAGTGAATGTCCCCGAGATTCAGGGTAAAATATTAAATTATCTTGATGAATATATGAGGAACGGAGGTTTTCCTGAAGTAGTAGTTAAAAATCTTGAAGCAAGAACTTACTTAGAGACCTTGTCTAACTCCATCTTATTTAAAGATGTGGTAAAAAGATACAATTTAAGATTTTCGCAGAAAATTTATGATCTAAATAATTACTTAAACAGTAACTTCTCTTTAGAATTTAGTTTTTCAAAACTTAAAAATATACTGGATTTTAGAAGCACGGTTACTCTGCAGAATTATTTAAGTTATCTTGAGGAATCCTTTTTGGTTTTTATTTTAAACAGGTTTTCTTTTAAGGTAAAGGAACAGATTAAAACACCTAAGAAGGTTTATATTGTTGACAATGGTTTTTGCTCCTATATGTCTCCTGGATTTAGCATGGATTATGGAAAATTAATGGAAAATCTAGTGTTTGTAGAAATTATGAGAAGGGGTTATAAATTAAATAAAGATGTTTTTTTCTATAAAACAAGAAATAATAAAGAAGTTGACTTTATATTAAAAAAGGGAATTAATATTGAAAAGTTAATCCAGGTTTGTTACAAAATAGAAGATTTAAAAACTAAGGAAAGGGAAACAAAAGCCCTGATTGAAGCAAGCCAGGATTTAGATTGCGATGATTTACTGGTTATAACTTGGGATGTAGAAGATGAGAAAATATCTCAAGGAAAGAAAATTAAATTTATCCCGATTTGGAAATGGTTGCTTTCATTTTGAAATGTTTTTTATTTAAAGTAAGCAGAAAATCAACCTTTTGTTTAAAAGCGCCGTAAGCTATGAGAAAACTGCAACAAAAACCATATCAAAACTAAGATCTATTTTAAACATCTTGCCTTTAACCGATAAGGAGATAGGGGAATCAATAAATTCAGATATAAAAGATTTTGAAGATAACTAGGGTTCAATCCTAGTAATGGATTCTAATTTGTCAAAATGAGCATCATAAGAAAAAATACTATCGGCATTATTTGCAAGTATATATGAGTAATTATATGCATCTATATAATCAATATTTGAATTTCTATAGATTTCAGCAGCTTTAAGTATAGTATTTTTTTCCTTTACTTTCAGGTTTGGTGTATTTACAATAAATTCAATATTGTCACAAACCAACTGCTTGTCCATATTGTAAAATTTATCAAGAACCCAGACAATTTCTGCAATAACCATTTGATTGGTAAAGCACTTTGTTTCTCCATGGACTATCTTTTGAAAGAGTTCTTCAACTTTTTTAGATTTGTTTAAATCATCAGAAATAAAATATCTTATAAAAATATTAGCATCAATAAAAATCATTTCATTTCCTTTACAATGTTTGTCGCAATATCTTTTTCCATAAGCTCCCTTAGTTTGGCAAAGTCAATTTTTTTATCGGCTTTAATCCTGTGAGCGTCAAGAATCGTACCTTTTTTAACCGAAAACATAATAGAGCCTTCTTTTACAGTAAACTCGCCAATGTCATTTGGCTTTATGCCAAATAAATCTCTGATTTCCTTTGGGATGGTGACCTGGCCCTTTTTAGTAATTCTTGACAAATAAATCACCTCCTTTTTTATAAGTAATAACAAAAATACAGTAATAATTATAAAATAAGTAATACTATAATTCAAGTAGTATTTCAAATTTAAAAAGACATTATTAATAAAAGAAGATATAAAATTACTAATAATAAACTCTCTGTCTTTTTGTTTTTTAATTTTCGCAAAATTAAAGGAAAATTATTTCGATCTTGAAATGGTTGCTTTCATAGTTCTTTCTTTAAGTGGTCTCCACCAATCTTCATGATTTATGTACCAGTGAACGGTTTTCTCAAGCGCTTCTTCAAAATCATATTGAGGTTTCCAGCCAAACTCTCTTTCAATTTTTGAACAATCAATTGAATATCTTCTATCATGCCCAAGCCTGTCCGCAACAGGCTCAATCATAGATTCTGTCTTGCCGGTTAGCTTGATTATCTTCTTTGTAATCCAAATATTTGGCTTTTCATTTCCTCCACCTACATTATATATTTCGCCAATTTTTCCTTTATGAAGAACTATATCAATAGCTCTGCAGTTATCTTCTACATAAATCCAGTCCCTCACATTAAGACCGTCACCATAAAGAGGAACTTTTAAACCATCAATTAAATTTGTGATAAATAAAGGAATAAGTTTTTCAGGAAACTGATAAGGGCCGAAATTATTTGAAGTCCTTGTAATAACAATTGGTGTTTTGTAAGTTTTATAAAAAGAACGCACAATCATTTCAGCACCTGCTTTTGATGCTGAATAAGGGCTGTTTGGAAGAAGAGGGTCAGTTTCTTTAAATGAACCATTTAGTATCGAGCCGTAAACTTCATCAGTGCTTATTTGGAAAAATAGTTTTGTATTATGCCTTTTTACTGCCTCAAGAAGAACAAAAGTTCCATAAACATCGGTTTGTATAAATATGCCAGGGTCTTCAATTGATCTATCAACATGCGATTCTGCTGCAAAATTTATTACTGCATCTATTTTATTGCCACTAAATATTTCTCCAACAATTTTTTTATCTGCAATATCACCCTTAATAAATCTGTAGTTAGGTTTGTCTTCAATAGGTCTTAAATTCTCAAGATTTCCTGCATAAGTTAATTTATCAAGGTTAATGATATTATATTCAGGATATTTTTTTATCATATAATGAATGAAATTACTGCCAATAAAGCCTGCCCCGCCAGTTACAAGTATTGTTTTAAATTCTCTGTCTTCCAATATGCCTCCATATTTCTATGAAAATATAAATTTTAAAATGCCAATAAATTTTTTACTGCTTAACCATCTTTTCTATCCCAGTCATAAGGTATTTCCCCACTATGAGGGGCAACCCTAAACTCATCTGGCTGGTTATAATTATAAGTTTCCGTAGGAAAATTAATACATATTGCTTCATCTTCGCTAATACATTTAAAACCATGATATACATAATTAGGTATTTGAAGAAGAATAGGATTATACTCGCCTAAAAAGAACTCATTTATTTCCTTGTATGTCTTTGAATTTTCTCTTCCGTCATATAGCACAACCTTCATCATGCCTTTAACTACAACAAAAGAATCAGTCTGGATTTTATGATAATGCCAGCCTTTTACTACACCAGGATAAGCAGTTGTCATATAGGCCTGCCCAAATTTTATAAAAATATCATCATCTGCCCTTAACATCTCCATAAGTCTTCCACGCTCATCGCACACTACCTTTAATTTCTTAATTTTTACGCCTTCTATTAATGTCAAAGCTTTCTCCTTACCTGTTCGTAAATATTTTAAATTTTTTAAATTATTTTAATAAAATATTAAACAAAAATATTAACAATCTTTATTCTCTATGAGTAATAATCTTAGTAAGCAATATTTGTAAGCAATTTATCTAATCTTTTTTTATGATACTTAACTTCTAAAATAATAACTATTTTATTTTTATCGTCAATAAAATTTATTGTCAGTAAAATATCAAAACAATATAAGCAAGATAAAATAAATTAAATTGTTATAAAACGTTTTTTAATTCTAAATTTAATTACTTACTTATAAAAAAACTTTTAATCATTTTAATAACATAATCAACCTCAGTGCCTTCAAGTTCAGGAAAAATAGGAATAGATAATATTTGCCCTGAAATTTTCTCAGTAACAGGTAGATCTCCTAACTTATAGCCTAAAAATTTATATGCTGGCTGAAGGTGAATCGGTATAGGATAATGAATAAGTGCAGTAATCTCTCTTTCTGCTAAGTATTTTATAAAGCTGTCCCGTAAATTCTGATTTTCAAGCTTGATGACAAAAAGATGAAAGACAGGCTTAACATCATGCAAAACAACAGGGAGTTTTAAAGGCAAATATTTAAGGGCTTCTTCGTATTTTTGTGCAATCTCTCCCCTTCTTTCATTCCATAAATCAAGTTTTGTAAGTTTAAATTTAAGAAGTGCTGCCTGAATCTCATCAAGACGGCTGTTGTAGCCTCTTAAAATGCTGTTATATCTGTCTTTAAAACCATAGTTTCTTAAAAGCCTCACCTTTTGCGCAAGTTCATCATTCTCTGTCACAACCATCCCACCATCTCCATTAGCTCCAAGATTCTTGGAAGGATAAAAACTAAAAGCACTTAAATCTCCAAAAGTCCCAACTTTTTTGCCCTTATATTCTGCCCCGTGTGCCTGAGCACAATCTTCAATTACCTTTAAGCCATACTTTTTTGCTACTTGCATTATGTTATTAATTTCACATGGATTTCCATATAAATGAACTGGAATTATTGCTTTTGTTTTATCAGTAATTTTTTCTTCGATTAACTTGGGATTTATATTAAAAGAATCATCGATATCTACAAAAACTGGTGTAGCACCTGCAAAATCTATTGCAGAAACTGTTGGAACTGCTGTATTTGCAACTGTAATTACTTCATCGCCGCTACCAATATCCAGAGCTTTTAAGGAAAGAAATATAGCTTCAGTCCCATTAGCTACCCCAATTCCATGTTTTACTCCAAGATAACTTGCAAAATTTCTTTCAAATTCAGCCAGGTTTTCTCCAAGTATAAAGTTTCCCTTTTCAAGCACAGAAGTAATTATACTATCAAATTCATTTTTATATTTTTTATATTGCCTTGATAAATCGCCAAACGGTATTTTCATAATCTTAAGCTATAGTCATTTATTCTAAGAATTTATATCCCTTTTCTTTGAAATGTTTGTCAAACGTAAAAACAGCATCTATTTTAAAATTATCCAAAATATAAAAACTTGTATAGTCGGTAAGACTCACTTTTCTCTTTTCTGCTGATATTAGATTGCTTAAACAATCATTATGAATTTTCTCGTCTACCCATATCATGTTTATTAAAGGAAGCATAAACCTTCTGAAATCATTTACTGCTGGCAAACCAAGTTTTCGTTGTAACAAAAATATTGTCTCAAACATAATATAATTTGAAGTAAAAAATTTCTCTTTAGCTTCGGTAGCTTTTTTAAATAGCTCTGCAGCAATGAAATTGCATTCGTCATCAGAATCGATTAAAGCAATAAAAGCACAGGTATCAATAAATATATTCATTTATTTGATTTACTTTCCTCTTCAAGTTCTTCTTCAATATAATCATCATGTTTTATAGAGATATCTTTTTTGCCAGATTTATACTTTCCAATCAAGCTTAAAGCGTCCTTAATTTTCAAGTCCTGATCAACTAAAATAGTTGAAGATGAATAAAGCGAGATAGCTTCTCTTACAACTTCTGCCAATGAAATATTTTTTTCAGATGAAATTTTTTTTAAATAATTGTATTGTTTATCAGTTATTTGTATTTGAGTTCTTTTCACCTTATCAACCTTTAAAATATAAAAATATTAATGATTACATAATAGCTTAAATGTTATCATGATGTCAATTATTACATCTTATTGTAATAACTTTTTTTAAAAAATAATTATTTTAGAAATAATACTCCTTGTATTTTTTGTAATATTCAAAAGTTTCTTGGAGGCCTTCTCTGATTGATACTTTTGGCTGCCAGCCAAGCTCATGCTTTATTTTTGAATAATCGGAATAAAAATCACCAATATCAATTTTTTTCCGCTCTTCAGGAAATGGAATTTCCACAAAACTTCCACTTTTTGCAACATCAATCATTAATCTTACAAGATTTTTAAGAGATATTGGTTTATCTCCACCAAGATTATAAAAGTTTCCGTTTGATTTCTCTAATGCTCCAGCAATTAAAAAAGCGTCAACAACATCATCAACATAATTAAAATCTCTTAACTGACTCCCACCTCCATATAAACTTACTTGTTTGCCCTCAAGAATAAGCTTAATAAACCAACCAATAAATCCTTGTCTGTCATGTTTAAGCAATTGGCGAGGACCATAAGTGTTAACTAACCTAAGAGAAGTAGCTCTTATACCATAAACATTGTTATAAAGTATGTGATACCACTCACCTGCCATCTTATTTATACCATTAACATCTGTAGGATGCACAATATGATCTTCGTCAACAGGAAGATAATTAGGTTTACCGTATTGTTGCCTTGTTCCCGCATAAATGATTTTTACATCCTTATTCTTATACCTGCAAGCTTCAAGAATAGTTAGCTGGCTTCTACAGTTAATTTCAAGATCAGTCCAAGGATCAACCATACTATCCAAATGGCTTACCTGACCAGCAAGGTTAAAAATAAAGTCCTGCCCCTTAACAAGATAAAGCATCGTTGAATATGTCCTTACGTCAGCTATATTTAATCTAATCTTATTTTTAACTGGCTTAAGATTAAAAAGATTGCCTCCATAATCTTCTATTAATGAATCGACTACTAAAACATTAGCACCAATCTCACAAAGTTTAATAGCAAGGTTACTTCCAATAAAACCTGCCCCGCCTGTTATAAGGACATTTTTATCTTTATAAGAATCATATACTTTTGCTATATCAAGTGAGTTTTTTTGAGTTCTTGTAGTGTTTACGTTTTTATGAATACTTTCAAGATACTTTTCTTTTGAGTTTGTAATTTCTTTGTTGCCCATTTTTAAAGTTTTAAAAGTTAAATTTCTAAAATTATCCTTCAAATTCTTTTTTTATCTTTATTTTGTACCATAATGTAAGAAGATGGGTGCCTGTTTTAAAAATTCTTTTAAAGTTAAAAAACTCTGATTTGCCGCTTACTCTAAAATAATGATTTACCGGGACTTCAGCAAATTTTGCTCCCCGCATAGTAAGTTTACTTATCATTTCAACACAAATAATTCCACTATCATATTTTAAATCTAAATTATTAAAAAGGCTTTTTCTCATTAACCTAAAGTCACAGTCTACATCTTTTATTTTAAAATTAAAAAGCATTCTAGTTGCAAAATAATAAAGCTTTCCTATAGCTTTTCTGTAAAGAGGGTCATTTCTTTCAATTTTAAATCCATTTACAATGTCAACATCATCACTCATTTTTAAAATAAGGTTTTCAAGTTCAAGTGGGTTATACTGGGCATCACCATCCGTATAAAAAATAAGATCATAATGTGAATTATATATTCCGCTTTTTAAAGCACCGCCGTAGCCCTTGTTTTTCTCATGAGTTATAATTTTTAAATTTTCAACTTTTGGGGTAAGTTGACTCAGTACTTGTTTTGTAAGTTTATTAGACCCATCATCTACAAGAATTATTTCATACTGGCTTGCATACTTTTTTAAAACACTTTCAGTCAGTAAAACCAATGTTGGAATTGTTCCCCAATCATTATAAACGGGAAAAAAAGCAGAAATTGAGTATTTTTTTTCTAAATCCATAAATAATTAATAAATGCCTTAAAAAAATATTTAAATTATACGCTATTATTATACATATGCTGTTATTATACTATGTATTAACACTTCATAATGCCGATATGTTCTATATGTTATTTTATATACTCTATAAAACTCCCCATAAAAGATTGGATTAAAAGCTTAAATAAATTTAAGAACCTGACGTTAGAATGCTTTAACCTCTAAATTTAATCTCTAATTTATTTATTGCGTGCTAAATTATATATTGATGTTCCCCCTAAACCAATTAAACGTCATTAAAAGACCCTCATTTATTTTTACCTGAGGCTGCCATCCTAAAATTTCCTTAGCTTTTTTATAGGATAGTACACTCCTTCTTTGCTCCCCTTCCTTTGCGGGTCCATGTAACTCACTTAAATCCTCACGTCCAGATATATCTCTTAATATATTAAATATTTCAATTACATTTGTTTCAATTCCAGTTCCAATATTAAGCTCACCAACAAAATTAGAGTTGATTGCAAGAAGATTTGCCAGTGCAGCATCACCTACATAAACATAATCTCTTGTTTGTTTCCCATCACCATTTATTATTGGCTGATCTCCTGCTAAAATTTTTTCAGAAAATATAGCAACTACTCCTGCCTCGCCATGAGGGTCTTGACGAGGACCATAAACATTTGCATAACGTAAAGCAATATATTTAATTCCAAAAATAACATAATAGTAATATAAATATTTCTCTACGCTTAACTTTGCTACGCCATAAGGACATATTGGTTTAGTCTGATGTTCCTCGTCTGCAGGAAAGGCAACTTGTTCACCATAAACAGTCCCACCACTTGAAGCAAAAATAATTTTTTTAACATTATGTTTTCTGCAAGCTTCAAAAAGGTTTATACTCCCAAGAATATTAATTGAGGCATCATTTTCAGGGTCTTCAACAGAATTACGAACACTTATTTGCGCAGCATTATGAATGACTACTTCTGGATTTTCAATTTCTATAACTTCAAAGATTCTTCTTTCCCTGATGTCACATTTATAGAACTTTGCCCTATCATTTACATTTTCAAGTTTGCCGCTTGAAAGATTATCTACAACTACAACACTCATATCATTCTCAATTAAAAGATCAACAATGTTTGAGCCTATAAAGCCAGCTCCACCTGTTACTAGGACTTTTAAAGATTTCAAAGTTCTACACCCCTCTATCCCTTTATTTTTAACCTTTTATTTTGTTTTTAGACGGTTTTATTATTCTAATTTTATTATCTTAATTTTATTATTTTATTATTTTATTTGTTTTTTAAGATTTTTGTAAATATTTTTCATTTCTAATAGCTGGAAGTCTTAAGTCAACATTACCATATTCCTTTATTTCCTTTCCTTCTATAAAAAAAGTTACAGCTCTTATATCAGGAATTTCTGTTAAAGTATTTACAACTGTGTAAATAATATACTCATCAAGAATTCTTGTATCAAGACTATTTGATAAGAATTCCTGTGTAAAATTTACTTTTGCAATATTTTCTACTATCTTGACATCTATTAATTTTGTCCCTGGTGGTATTACTGCAAAGTTGTAATCCTCAACTGGACCTTTTAAAAGCTCATTTATTGCATTTGAAGCTGCATTTTGGGGGCTTCCTGCTAAAATTGTCCTTTGTTCTTTACCAAAAATTTCATCTTTTCCAAGCATTGCAAAGTAAACATTTATTTTAAGTTTTTCAGGATAACTCTCAACGTCAGTTTTCCCACTGCTAAAATTTTTAAAAAAAGCAATCACTTTTTGCCATAGTGAAATATTATTATTTTCATTGCTTGCTAAATTTTCATTCGAAGTTGACGTATTTTGGGTTTCTTGGGCATCTTGTATATTTTGCTGTTCATCTGTCTTTAAAGACTCCTCATCTGTTGTTTTTCCCATATCTATATTTGAGTCTTTATTTGTGTCTGTTGCTGCACTTTTATCTGAGCTTGCACCCTCATCTGTAATTTCATTTGTTTCAGTATCCGCTTCCCCTGCTTCTTGAGAGAGTAAAGCTTCTGAATCTTGGTTATTAATACTAAGGCCTGCGGAATCTTTTTCTTTATTTCTGCTAAAAAGTTGATTGTCAATCGCATAAAACGTAAAAAAACCAGCAAAAAATATTATTACTACAAGTATTATAAAAACTAAAAATCTTGAAAAACCTGACCTTTTTTTCTTCTTTGTTGTTTTATACTCAGAACCAACTATCCGCCCCTCAGGTTCATTTCCTTTTCTACTTTTATTTTTATACTGTTGCCTTGAACTTGAGTAGTGGTCGCGCTCACTTTGAGAACTTCTATAACTATCTCTTAACTTATCTTTTGATTTTTTCCCGTAATATCTTTCCCAATAATCAAAATCTTTCCTATTCTGTGCCATATATTTTTAGTTTTATAGATTTTTTCTTAAGATTTTAAATTATAAATTGTTTTTAAGCTTTCAAGTGCATTAACTGCATCTTTATACTTTGGATAGATTTCAATAGCTTTTTCAAGCTCCTCAATTGCCTCCTCCAACCTCTTTTCGTATTCAAGTTGCATTGCATTTCCGAAATGAACCCTTGCAGTACCTGTGATTGACTTTGATTTTTCATAATTAGTATTTATTTTAAGAAGGAGCTCATCTTTTAATTCTTGGCTTATAGTCGTTGAATTATTTATAAGGTTTTTTAAAGTTCTATAAGCGCTTAATGCTTCAGAATAATAACCTGAGCTATAGTAATTATCTGCCTCTGTTAATAATTCTTTTATGTCTTCTGGAATTTGCTCTTTTGTTGTTTCTGTAAACTGGCTTATGCTTAAATCTGTAGCAATACTTTCTTTACTTACTTGATTGGATGGCAACTGAGACGCGCATCCTAAAAACATTATAGAAGAAAAAATTATAGCAACCCCAATAAAAATAAGGGTTGTAAACTTAAAGAAAAAGATTATTTTCCTTTCAAAGATTATTTTTTTCATTTTAGCATTTATGTTTAATAATTTAATAATTTGTTCATAACTAAATAATGAGTGCTACATGAGTTATAAGTGAAACAATTACAAAAATTTTATATTAAAAACAAAAAAAATTCTATAAAAGCCTAACTTCGGTTATTATGGCTTCCGGATCACAACATATTCTAAACCTAGAAAATCTTCCTTCCCCTAACCCTCTTGAAATTTGCAGAACAAAATTTTTGAAATAAAATAAACCAGAGGCATACTTTGTTGGTAGGCTACAACCTGAAACAATGGCTCCTTTTAGTGGAATTCTAATTTGTCCTCCATGAGTATGTCCAGCAAATACAATGTCAACACCATTAAGAGCAAGATTTACTAAAGCATAACTATCAGGGGTATGAATAAGAGCAATTCTAAATATATTATTGCCATTTTTAAAATTTTTAAGTGTATGTATTTTTTTATCTAAAGGACTAAAAGCATCACTATATACTTGCTTGTATTCTTGTGTTTCTTTTAAGGCTTTAAGAGTAGCTATGTAATGGTTTTCTGTAATTTCTTGCCCTGCGTTAATATTATTTTGAGTTTGGTTTTGAACATAACCTTGAGCTTTAAGCTGGATTTGACTTTTAGTTTGATTTTGATTTTCAGCTTGGTTTTGAGTTTGAGCTAAAGATTGAGCTTTAGCCTCATCTTCATTTTGGTTTTGAGCTTTATTTAGCTCAATTAACTTTATGCTGCTTGTATCAGAAATGCCGCTTAGTGATTTTCTTAAATCCATCTTATTTATAATAGGATCACCTAGACCAATAATTTGTATTTCTTCAATATTGTAGTTACTGGTAAAATCTAAGTTATTAATAGCAATACTTTCATTTTGTAAAACTTTTATACCAATACTTTCAAGCTTAGATTTTAAGGTTGAAACATCATTTTTTCTTGAGTAAGATTCTCTTTTTTTAAACATATTCTTAATAAATTCAATTGGCTTTTTATTATAGTAATCATGTGCCCCAAATACTGCATAAATACCATATTTTGCTTTTAGGGGTTTTAGCATTTCTATAAGTTCATCTTGAAATTCATTTTTTTCAACCATATCTCCCGTTATAAAAATGAAATCATAATAATCAATAGAAAGAACTTTAAGAAAACTTTTTAATTTTTGCCCTTTAAAATCTGCTCTAATATGAAAATCTGATAAATGAAGTATTTTAAGAAAGTTCTCAGAAAGATAAGCGTCAGTTTTAATTTTGTTATTTTTAGAGATATTATTGTTTTTAATATCACTTTTTATAGGTTTACCCTCTACTCCACTTTTTAGGTCAACTACATTTTCAGTTATACGAAAATTAACAGGCTCAAACCTAAATGCATACCAGAAAATAAAGCCTATCCCAGAAATGATTATAAAAATTATAATTATAAGTAAGATTAAATTCATATTTTAAAAACTTTTTTCCCCTTGTAATTTCTGTAATTATTTATTAATTATTATTTACTGGTTTCCTTTATATTTCTTCTTTGCCCTTTTGTGCTGCGCTTTTATTAACCTTTTTGTATTTTATTTTACACATTTTATGCTTTAATATTTATACTTAACACTTTTATATCTATGCTTATTCTTAATTTAAAATAACTATCTTACATAATTTTACATAATTTTACATAATAAATGATTTCATAGGAAGCATCTAAAATTCCGTAATAGAGATAAATTATTTAGCTAAGATACAGTTACTTAAGAAAACACTCAAAACTTTTCCCCGGCGAGGGAAAGCTTGCTTAAAGTTTTAAGGCTTTAGCTCTCCTCTTAAAAGAGGAACCATGCCCGCTTCGCCTTCAAATGGTTTTCTTTAAGTAACTGTATCCTAGCCTCTAAAGTTTTGTTTTTATTACTATCAAGAAATTTTAGATGCATATGATTTCATAAAATAAGTAAGTAATTTTTATACTTTATATTATAAATAGTTTTACAAATATAGCCTTGGCTTGCTGCTAAAGTTTATTATAACTTAGTCAGTTTTAACTTTAAATGTATTCGACATTATCCAGTAATAAGAAAGAGGAAAAGCTGGAAGAATATATCTTTCTATAGAGCCTTCAAATTCAGGAACAAAAACAATTGATATAAACGTGGATATTAGCACAAGAGTAATAAACAAAAAAAACACTGTTCCGTCATTTGTAAAAGCTTTTTTTAATGTTGTTAAAAAGAGGATAAAAAGAATTATTAGCACAGCTCCATAAAAAGAAGAGAAAAATGCCCTGGTCGAATCATAGACAGAGTACACTCCTTCAATTGTAAATGCAAAAAATGCCCTTTTAGCGCCTGATAAAAAAGACTCTAAACTAAAGCCATTTTGTAAGGCTTTTTGCCATTCAGGGCTTAAGAAAGGAAGTGATATTTTTAACTTGCTAAGATACCATGGTAAATAAGTTAAAATTATTATAAAAATAGGTAAAAATATCTTTTTCATGAAAATTTTAAAATTTAATGAAAAGCTATCACCATTCTTGATAAATTTAGCATCTATTATTTTTCGTGCCTTCCTGCTTTTTGCAGGTAAAATATATGAATTAATAGCGTTATTCTTTAAATTAATATTCGCGTTAGCAGTATTTCCATATAAATTATTTTTATTTTCATAAAATGATTCATCAAAACTTACAAGAACTTTTTTAAATTTTCTTTTAACCATGACCCTTCGAGTAAAGCCAAAAAGATAAACTATAATATTAATTATTAAAAATAAGCCAGCATAAAAGACTCCTTCACTTCTTATAAGTAAAAGAATTCCAAAGAATACTGCACTAAGATAAAGATGAGAATACTTTCTATACTTGTCTATTTTTAAACTATTTAGATTTTTTAGATAGTCTAGATTTCTGGCATTTTTATTAGCATCTTTAGCATCTTTGGAAATATCCTTATCTAAAGATTTACTTCTAAATATAGAATCAACATCATTGTAGACTTTTAAGTCAAATGACAAAAAATTTCTTCTTTCATTAAAATAATCTTTAACTGTTTTAATCATATCCTGTTTCTTTGTTGTAAACTCGTTAATTTCTGATATCTCATTTGATATAAAAGTTGAAAAGAAGTAAACAGCAACAAAAAGAATGATTGAGAAAAGAAAATTATTGTATTCAATATATCCATGGTCAACTATTATGGGAATGGCACCAAAAACAAAGGCAAGAATGAGTGAAAGGATTTCACCAAATTTCTTTTTAAAAAAAGTAAAAATAAGAAAAATAGCTGACAAATAATAAGTTGGAAATATCAATTTAACTAAATTTTCATTTATGCTACCAATCCATAAGTAAATCCAAGTTTCAATTAAAGAAAGAAAAGGGGGATAAGAATTATGAGAAAAGGTGTAATTATAGTTTTCAAAAAAATTAAAGATATTTTTATCTATAAAAAATGCTTTTGCTTTAAGGCTATAACATGAGATTGCATCCCAAAATCTTATTGGAAATAAGAATGCAAAAAAAAGAACTACTAAAAAATTTATAGCAATGAGTAAAATTATAAGTGTTTTAAGTAGGTTTCTTAATTTAGGATTTCGTGTGGCACCAATAAATCTTTCTCTAAAATTAGGCTTTTTAAAACTTAACTGTTCATAATTTAAGTTTTCGTTATCTTCATCTTGAGCTTTATTTTCTTTCTTATCCTCAGACTTATCTGTATCCTTAGTTTTATTTTTGAAAAATTTTATATGAGCAAAAATTCTCTTAAGATATCTTTGTTCTTTAGGCTTTAAAAAATAAACATTTTCAATTGAAGAAGATGAAATCTTTAGAATATCAAATAATTTTTTCTTATATCTTGTAAAAATAGTAATTGAAATAAGAAAAAATATTGAACTAAAAGTTAAGACATTCCAAAAGCTAAAATTTATGCCAATAAGAGAAAGAATTAATAAATAAATCACAGAGATGAGAGAGCCAATATAGAAACTAATTATTATATTTAACAATGAACCATAAATTATCTTATATCTTGTATAAGCTTCAATGTCGCTTGCTGCTAGTTTGGATCTTACAATCAAAAGGTAAGAAAAAGGATAACCTATAAAAACAAATGAAGCTAATGCTAATATTAATTTTAATAAGTCTAAGAAAAGCATCTCATAATTAGTAAATAAATCCTTGAATATTTAAAATTTATAGTTTATTATGAATATTAATGTTAATATTATTATTAATATTATTATTAATAATACAACATTTTTAATTATTTTTCAAAAAATTTTAATTTTTTAAAAGAAATTATTTTTGGAGCCAGAATTGGAAAAAGAGAGAACAAACGTACTTTTAGATAAAGATATGATGATAGCACTTAAAAACCTATCTCAAATAGAAAATAGGTCTATCACATCAATAGTAAGAGAAGCTATAAGCGAATATATAGCAAAAAGAAACATTAAAAAAGATTTTACGATTATAGGAATTGGGGAAAGCAAGAAAGATAGTAATAATAGCTCTAAATTGGGCTATAAAGAAAATTTAAGAAAAAAAGCGGGAGGATAACTTGCTTGCTATAATTGATTCAAGCTTTTTATATGCTGTTGTTGATAAAAACAACAAAAATCATGAAAAGGCAGCTCAATTTTTAAATGATAATCCAAATTTTACTTACGTAATCCCTTTCTCAATTCTTCAGGAAACATGCGAAATTATAGATTATGAGATTGCAAAACAAGTAGCAGTAAAATTCCTTAAAGAAGTTTTGAAAACTTTTCATATAGAGCTTCATGAACACAAAGATTTAATAAGAGCAATAGAATTAATTGATTATTATTCAAATTTTAAAAACATGGATATAGATTTCTCAGATGTTTTATTTATTAGTGTGTGCGAAAGACTTAAGACAAATAATATTCTTACTTTTAGAAAGAATGTCTTTGAAGAAATAGTTCCTAAAGGTTTTAAAAAATTTAATTTTTTAATCTAGTTTTTTTTAGTTTTTTTAAAGTTTTTTAAAAATTCAAGAAAGAAACATGAATTTAAGTTAAATGGAATGAATTTTTAAAGAAGCTAAATTTTTAAAGACGACATAAATTTAAATTAAATAAAACTCAAATGAGAAATAAATTTTTAAAGGGTTTAAGGGCGGTGGTTTTTATATGATATACATTGCAGGAGGAACAAGCTTTTTAGGGCAAAGGGTGGTAAAGAGATTTCTTGAAGAAAAATATGATGTGACTTGCCTTTCAAGAAGTGAGGAGACTAAAAATAAATTATTTAAATTAAAAGAAAAGTATAACGGAAACTTAAATATAGTTAGTGGAAATCTTCAAAACCCAAATTCTCTCTTTTATGGATTAACTGGAGTTCAAACTGCAATTTATTTAGTAAGACTTGAATACACTGATTACGTTAAAAATTTTATTTATTCTGCAAAAAAACTTGGAGTTAAAAGAGTAGTATTTATAAGTTCAACTACAGTGCTTTTACCTTATGATTTGGATGTTAAAAAACAAAAGTTAGAATCTGAAGAAATGATAAAAAACTCTGGTTTAGATTATACAATACTAAGACCAACTATGATTTATGGCGGAGAAGGCGATAATAACTTTTCAAAAATGCTCAAATTCATAAAAACCAAAAAATTTTTTGTAGTTTTTGGGAATGGTGAAAATTTAATTCAACCAATATATGTGGATGATGTCGCATCAGCAATAATAAGTGTATTAGACAATGAGAAAACTATAGGAAAAACCTATGAAATATGTGGAAAAGAACCAATAAAGTATATTGAAATGCTAAAAATTGTTAAGGATAAATTAAAATCAAATTTTATGATAATAAGACTTAGTATTGGATTTTCAAAATTTGTTGTAAAAGTTTTTAAGGGAGTTTTTAAGAATTTTGATTTAGACGTCAGTCAAATTGAAGGAATGAAAATTGACAAAGCTTATTCTTATGAAGATGCTCTAAGAGACTTTGGATTTAATCCCCTACCTTTTGAAGTTGGAATTGAAAAAGAAATAAAGGAGCTTGGTTATTAGTGCATGAGCGAAAGATTTTTATAAAAGAAATATTAATAATAATTATATTTATAATCTTTAGTACTTTTATTATACTTTTTTTATTTCCTACCTTTAATGAAGAAATCTTTTTTATTGACTTTAAAAATAATTACGTAAAAAATTTCATAAATCAATCATCTATAAGCATTGCTAATATAACAAAAAACATAGATGAAAAAAAATTAATAACTGACAATGAAAATAAAATCTTAATTTCTTTTGATAAAGCAATAAAACCAGAAATTGGCGATTACTTTATTTTTACGCTGACAGCCAAAAATGTAGCTGCAGTTGATTTTCCAAAAGGAACAATAAGCATAAAATGGGGAAATCAAGAGCCAGGGCCAGGGATGTCAAAATTACAAAACTTGCAGACTGAAACTTTAAAATCTGAAATTCTACAATCAGTAAATAAACCAGAGAATAATAAACCAGAGAATAATCAAAAAGACAATAGTAAAGAGGACGACAATATTATTAATATTAATAATATCGAAGATAATAATATCGAGAAATTTGAGATATTTGTCGACGGCTTAAACCATAGCTATCAAGTAAATATAGGCGAGAATCCCTATTGGACAGGCTACCAAAATAACTATTTAGACAGTTACTCTTATAATACTAAGAATGATGTCATTAATAACACTAATGATGGCAACAACAACATTAATGTTAGCAGTAGTAACGAAAAGGGTAACAATGAAATCAAAGAAATAACTGGGATAGAAATTAATCTTCCTAAAGTAGATGGGGTTTCAATAAATGTTGATAAAATTGAACTTAAAACAAGAAAGTTTTTCCCTGTCGATTCTTATATAAACAGATTTTTCAGAAATAATTTTCAGATAGTCAATGAAAGAGCGATAAACAGATTTTTAATACCTACTTATATAAGTTTTAGCCTAATAATCATTCTTATAGTTCTTCTCAAATTAATAAGCAAAAATGTACTTACTGGAAAAATTGCTTTTACAGTAGCAATAACAATTCTTGTTATTTTTTCATTTTATTTTATGAAAAATGAATTTTTCACAGTTAAAAGCTATGTTAGTTCATACAAAGAATATATAAAAAAGGGTGATTTTAAAAATACTTATCTTGGATTTTATGATTTTGAGAAATTCATTAATTGGCTGGCAGAAAATATATCTGAAAATGAAAATATAATTGTGCTCTTAAGAGGAGAGCAAACTTATATAATGTCTGAAATGGCATATAACCTTTATCCAAGAGACGTGAGGTTTATTGATATCAGTGATAAAAATATAGAGGTTATTGATAAAGAGATTGAAAGCCTCAACAACAGAAATAGCGAAATCGACGCAAATAGCAAGATAAGCAAAGATAAAATGTTAAGCGATAGCATTAAAAACACTGCAAATAATAAAGCTACCAAAAGTAATAAAACCTATAATTATATAATTGCCCTCTCAAAAGAAGATTTCATAGGCAAATCAATAAATAATGAAAGTGATGAAAATAAGAGTAGTGATGAAAGCAGTAACATAGATAATCTGAGTAAAAAATACATATTAAAATATAACTATACGGATTTAGGTGGCTTTATTTATGAAATTAAAGATGAGGAAAAGTAAAAAACTTAACTATTACTTAAAAATCTGACAGCATATCTTCCTAGTGACATCTATACAGCAAAGATATTAGTGACTTTAAAACATCTATACAAAAGTTTATTATATGCAAGTCTTAAAAAATATCTTTCAGATAATCTAAACTTTTAATAAATTCATTTTTATCTGAGTGAGAAAGAATTTTTTTATCTTCAGTAATCAAAGGAGCTCTCATTTCTTGGGCAAGTGCTACATAAATAGAATCGTAATAAGACAATTTTAAATTTATTGATAAATTTATTGCTCTTTTTATAATACTATCATCAGGAACAATGATTTTTAAATGCATTAGTTTTAAACTATGATAGGTATTATTAATTTCGTTTTCATGGAATGCATTTTTATAAATAAGCGAATTTAAAACTTCAAAAATAAAAAGGTTAGGCACATGCAATTCAATTTTTTGAATAAAATGTTTTTCTATAAGCTGGATAGCAAGGTTAATTTTTTCTTCATTTTCAGAAGAAAACCACTTAACCCCAATTGAAGCATCAATTATTATCTCTTTTCTTGCAAAACCATCATTCATATTTTTGAAAAGATTAAAAATGTCTCTCGTCTCTAAATTTCCTAATTATATCTGCACCACCAGCAAAAGTGCTTTTTTTTCTGATTTCATCCATCATTTTAATAGCTTCGGCCATGTCCTTTTTTTTCTTTTGCTCCTTTTTAGCCTCTGTTTTTAAGACAATAAAATCTGAAGCTGCTTCTCTGACAAATTCACTCCTGCTGATATTTTCTTCCTTACAAAATTCATCAATCTGTTTTAAATTTTCTTCGGGAATAG